>JAESFI010000037.1_pt1 | contig 244418 bp, 209 predicted proteins | sample 9269361 | NCBI WGS metagenome assembly JAESFI01 (sample SAMN14504119, study PRJNA617095) | algae metagenome | isolation source: Brasilonema angustatum HA4187-MV1 and co-occurring heterotrophs from moss... | place: USA: Manoa Valley, Honolulu, Hawaii | collected 2009-07-20 | reverse complement strand
CTCTTGAGTTTAGAGGGTAGGGTTTTCACCTACATTCCAACTGGAGTTCAATTTCCCACTTATGTGGTTAATTGGTGAGTTTATTTACGGACTGATTACCGAGATTCACTCACAACGAATCGCACCAATCAATATTATCTTGCCATCTTGACGACGCATAAGATTTTCCGGCTTGATATCTCGGTGGATAATATTTTGCCTGTGAACAACTGTTAGAATTTCTAAAATCTCTCGCAAAAGTTGAGTGACTTCCTGTTCACTCCACCTCTTACCAGCTATAACTTCACTACTTAAATCATTTCCTTCAATATATTCCTGCACCAGATAGAATTCACCATTTTCCTCAAAGTGAGCAAACAGCCTAGGAATCTGGTTGTTTTCACAACCTAATTTATATAAAACCTGTGCTTCACTTTCAAACAGTCGTCTAGCTATTTGTAAAACAGCTGGGTTCGGGTCTTTTGGTTTAAGATGTTTGACAACACACAATGGATGTCCAGGTAAATCCAAATTTTCTGCCAGATAAGTATCACCAAAACCACCATTTCCTAGCAGTCTGACAATTTTGTAGCAATTACGGAGAACTGTACCCACAAACATCAGGTTTTTTCAATACGCGATGGTCTTATTTTGCCAAATTGCTTACTGAACAAGCTAGCGAGCAATAAAAGTGTACATTTTCTTGCCGAGCTTGGGAACCTCACCCTGCCCTGTCGGGCATCCCTCTCCTTATAAAGGAGACTTGGGAACCTCACCCTGCCCTGTCGGGCATCCCTCTCCTTATAAAGGAGAGGGAAAGTGCGATACATGGGTATAGTGAAAGTGGATGCTACTTTGAGATCATTTCTCGTTCCTTGCCTAGTTTGGGAACCTCACCCTGCCCTGTCGGGCATCCCTCTCCTTATAAAGGAGAGGGAAAGATTTTAGCGCAGCTAAAAGCGAGGGTGAGGTTCCTTCTAATATCAGGTAATCACAGTTGGCTTATCCATTCCAGTCAACTTATGAATCTGGGCAATATCGTCTGCAATCGTGATCAGTTCCGCCAATGCTTCTTGTGGATCAAGATTCTGCTTTGCTGGGTCGGGTTCGTAGCTTTCTAAATACAACCTGAATGTTGCGCCTTGTGTACCTGTACCTGATAGCCGGAAGACAATGCGCGAACCATCGGTGAAGCCAATGCGAACACCTTGCTTTTGACTAACGCTACCATCAATTGGGTCGGTATAGCTGAAATCGTCAGCATACTCAACTTCATAGGAACCATAGCGCTTTCCTTTGAGTGTTGGCAGCATAGCACGCACACTTGTTATGAGAGTATTGGCGCGATCGCTATCAACTTCTTCATAATCATGACGCGAGTAATAATTACGCCCGTAGGTTTGCCAATGTTCTGTGACAATCTGCTCTACTGATTGTTGCCGCACTGCTAGAATATTCAGCCAGAACAACACTGCCCAAAGTCCATCTTTTTCGCGGATATGGTTGGAACCTGTGCCAAAACTCTCCTCACCGCAAAGGGTTGCTCTATCTGCATCTAACAGATTACCAAAGAACTTCCAGCCTGTGGGAGTTTCATAACATTCAATACCGAGTTGTTTTGCCACACGGTCTGGTGCTTGACTCGTAGGCATTGAGCGGGCGATACCTGCTAAACCAGAGCTATAGCCAGGAACCAATTTCGCATTTGCTGCTAATATAGCTAAGCTATCGCTAGGAGTGACGAAGAATTGGCGTCCGAGAATCATGTTGCGATCGCCATCTCCATCGGAAGCAGCACCAAAGTCAGGCGCATTGTTCCCAAACAGAATTTCCACTAAATCATGAGCATAAACAAGGTTGGGGTCAGGATGTCCACCGCCAAAGTCTTCTAGGGGTTTACCATTCGTCACAGTTCCCGACGGTGCGCCCAGACGTTCCTCAAAAATATTATGAGCATAGGGACCCGTCACAGCATGCAAAGAGTCAACACACATACGGAACTGTCCATTGGTCACCAGTTGGCGGATGCGGTCAAAATCAAACAGCGACTGCATCAATTCTGCATAGTCTGCGACAGAATCAATCACCTCCACCGGCATATCGCCTATTTTGACCTCTCCTAAAGTATCAAGATTAACATCAAGAGCCTCAACAATTTTGTAGCTATTAATCTCTTTACTACGATTATAAATGGCTTCCGTGACTTTTTCTGGAGCCGGTCCACCATTGCTAATATTGTACTTTATACCAAAGTCTCCATCTGGTCCACCAGGATTATGACTGGCAGAGAGGATTATACCACCAAATGTGTCATACTTGCGAATAATAGCAGAGGTAGCCGGGGTAGAAAGAATACCGCCTTGACCGACGAGCACTCGCCCAAAGCCATTAGCGGCTGCCATTTTCAGGATAATTTGAATTGCTTGACGATTGTAGTAACGACCATCGCCTCCTACAACCAAAGTTTTGCCTTGATATCCTTCCAGGCTATCAAAGATCGACTGCACAAAGTTTTCCAAGTAATGAGGCTTCTGGAAGACTGAGACTTTCTTTCTGAGTCCAGAAGTACCTGGTTTTTGGTCGGTAAACGGTTGGGTTTGTATAGTTTTGCTAACCATCGCGATATTTGAGGCAGAGTTAACAACAAGAATTGCTTGATAGTCCTAACACTACTTAAGCAGATGTTGCTGCAACAACCTCCAGCTGAATTTTAATTTCCTTCTTCTGGTTGAATCTCTTGTAGCTTGAATCTTACTTAAGCTAGGTTCCGCAAAAGTGTCAACTAGCGATATGTTTAGGTATCTCGCCTAATAAAGAGATTTACAATGGCTAATAATAAATTTTTCCTGTCTTCTCTTCCTATTTTCCAGGCAAAAGGGATACAGAAGTTATTCACCACAGCGATATTGGTGTTTGCTGTAGGTTCCCCGTCTTTATCTGTTCAAGCAGCTCAGTTAAATGAGAACCATTTCAACAATGGTTCTGGACAGCAAAGTTCAGAACCAGAGATAAACACAGTTGGAGAGCAACCCTTAGTAGTTGCTCAAAGATACAACAGACGACCCCGAGTTCGCAGAAGAATCATAATAGGACCTCGTCGGCGATATCGTGTTCGACCAATTCGGCGATCGCGTGTTCAACGAGTGTATCGACCAGTTCGGCGATACAACAGATATGGAGGTCAACGGGTGTACGTACGTTGACACTCTCACGGGTTTATGTTTTTATAGCCGGGGTTTAAATCTCCGGCTATCTTACAATTTTTAATTTTGTTAGCGCAGCGGGACGCAGTCCCGGATTGAATTCCAAGGGAGCGGTATTAGGCTTCACGCACCCATTCCAATGAAGGCTTCCGCTGCGATTTTACACAATCCTGTAAATATAAATTAATCAAGCTTTGGTAAGAAATCCCTGTTTCCTCAGCTAAACCCTTAAAGTAGTCAACAACATTCTCTTCCAGCCGAATTGTGACTTGCTTCTTAAGCTTCTTGATATAAGGGTTCTTCACAGATTGGGAGAAATCATACTCATCTTTCATAAAAGAAAACTCTGATATTGTTGTTGCTCTGCCTTCTTTGCCCTACGAGCCGAAAAGATCCGAATGGTTTGTTCATCTTCTTTGTATACATGGCAAACCACTAATAATGTATATCATAATCAAGTTGCGATACGCGCAGCGTCAAGCGTTCGACTGAGCGCTCCATCTTCTCAAACAAAAAAGGCCTAATACCGTTTCACTTTAAGGTTGATACAAATAGGCAGCAGAGGAGCAGAGGAGCAGAGGAGCAGGGGAGAAAGAATTAGAGACTAATCATTTGTATCAAGGATTTCGTGAAATGGTATAACAGGGCAAGGTGAGGTTTCGCCTGAATGATACCGTGTACACACCAGATCGTTTTCACCTCACCCTCGCTTGAATCGGCGCTAAAATCTTTCCCTCTCCTTAAAGGAGAGGGATGCCCGACAGGGCAGGGTGAGGTTTTGCGGGTGGGATGTTTCGGAATTTATAAGTGATTAAGCGAACTTGATATCAGTACCCGTTGAACAAGCTGGGAGTAGACTGTTAGTGCCTGAGCGACAACTTGATCCATATTGTAATACTTGTAGGTTGCCAACCGTCCCACGAAATGCACGCTTGGGGTTGCGTCAGCTAGTGCCTTGTATTGTTTGTAGATTTCAGCGTTTTCTGGGCGCGGTATGGGGTAGTAGGGATCTCCTTCCGCTTGCGGGTACTCGTAGACAATACTAGTTTTAAGGTGTTCCTGTCCCGTCAGGTACTTGAACTCAGTGACGCGGGTGTATGGATGTTCGTTGGGGTAATTTATCACTGGTGCAGGCTGATGCAGAGGTTTGTTTAGCGTTTCATGCTTGAACTCTAGGGAACGGTAGGGAAGTTTGCCATAGCGGTAATCGAAGAACTCGTCGATGGGACCTGTGTAGATCATTTCGCGGTAGGCGATTGCCTCTTGAATCTCGCGATAATCGGTGTTGAGCATAATCTTGATGTTGGGGTGAGACAACATCTTCTCAAACATCCGCGTATAACCATGTAGAGGCATTGCTTGATAAGTGTCTGTGAAATAGCGATCGTCGCGGTTTGTGCGGGTAGGTACACGGGCGGTGACTGATCTGTCGAGTTCCGATGGATCAAGTCCCCATTGCTTACGGGTGTAGCCACGGAAAAATTTCTCGTACAATTCTCGACCAACTTTGCTCACCACCACATCTTCAGAGGTGCGAATGTAGTCTTTTTGCTCAGCGACTGAAGCGAAGAACTCATCCAGTTGGAACGAGGTGAGATTCAATCCATATAACCGATTGACAGTATCAAGGTTAATCGGGATGGGCACAAGTTGACCATCTACGCTAGCCAGAACGCGGTGTTCGTAAGGTCGCCACTCGGTGAAGAAGGAAAGATACTCAAAGACTTCGCGGGAGTTGGTATGAAAGATGTGGGGACCGTATCTGTGTACGAGTATGCCTGAATCGTCGTAGTGGTCGTAGGCGTTGCCGCCAATATGAGGACGTTTGTCAACAATCAGAACCTTTTTTCCAGACTGACTTGCTAGTCTTTCGGCAAGGACGCTTCCTGCAAATCCTGCGCCAACAATTAAGTAATCAAACATTTAAATTCCACCTTTTTTGTATTTGGATATCTATAAGCACCAAGCAATGATTTGCAAGTTCAGATCAGCGTTTTGTGTTTAGAGAGAATAAAAAACCGCAGAGGCGCAGAGGACACAGAGGAAGAGATAGGCAGAGGGAAAGGGAAAATTTTCTGTATGAATGCAACGTGCATATCAACTTTTATTTGCCACGACTTACGCAAAAACTCTTCTTAACCTCTTTTCTATGCGCTAAGGCGCACGCTACGCGAACGTGTCCTTTGCGTTCTACCCTGCGGGAAGCCGCTCCGCGTCTATGTGGTTCGTTTTTCCATAACTTTGCGTAAGTCCTGAATGCAAATCATGAGTTACCGTAAACTCATGAAAATGCCCATTTCTCTTTCTTTTGAGAAAGTCAGTTGGCGATGGGGGGTGCTAAGGAAACTCGTGGAGTCCCACCTCCACCGACACTCTTCGGCGCGTTGTTATCGACGATGTAAAGTGCTTTAAATAATTTCATAAAGTCGTCGTAAAATTTCCCACCAGTAGTTTGGAAATCATAACCATAAGTGGCGCGGAATTCTTCAAGAACTCCTTTTTCTAGACATAAGTAATGTGCGTCCCAACCTGCATCATCAACAACGTAAGCACCATAGTCTTGTAACGCTCGAAACAGCTTTTGAGCTGCTGGTGTTTGCAGCTTTAATCTTGCGGCAGTGACATTGCGGGGAATTGCCAACAGCGTCCCTTGCACTAACTTGGGGTTAGTACCGTGATATTGATTGGCGGCTTTGCTATCGGCAATGTAGGCAGGCCAACGATATCCTGGAACAGCACGAGAGTAGTAAAGGTATTTTTCCCCCCAAAGAATAACTTTTAATGCATGGCGGATTGGTTGATTTTTTGTGAGTTCACCTTTGCGAATAGATCCACCAATAGAAGAGAGACCCGAACCGAGGTGTCCGCCTTTGATACCGTCGCCATAAATATCAACGCCACCCCAAGGGTTACGCCACCCATGAACAGATCCTCCTGCTGTACAGCGTGCTAGTGGTTCAAACTGCTCAAGAGTTTTACCATCGGGCATGAGAAAGGCTGAGGCGTTGTTGGGTGTATAATATGGCTGACTTGTGGCATCTGGAACAATTAAGTTGTCTGGCACAGGTAGTGAAATTCCCATAGATTGAGTGCCTGTACAGCGTCCAGGTCCAAAATTGCCAGGACTGTAAACTGGACGTTGGGGATCGCTTGTCTTGAGCTTGTAAAAGTATTCCTCATCTGCTAAAGCATTTTTTGCCTGTTGAATATTTGCTGGTCGATAAACTGCGCGGGAGCCAATCGGCATATTCCATATTGAATTGGATGCGAAAGGCCACAGCCATTTGTCGCGTTTGCCTTGAGTTGTGGTAGATTTGGCAATGTGGTTGGTGTTCTGACTCATACTCATAATGCCGCTGCTAGAACCATAACTTAGATACAACAGCAAGCTAACCAAAAATATCGTTAAGAAAACCCGCGTTACATTGCTTAAGTGACGCTTATTCTGCCCTAGTTGTCGTAAAAATCTCGTATACTTACGAGCTTTGTTGATCGTCAAGTGAGTATGCTCCTTTACTGCTAACAACAACTAGGATAGTTTGCCAATACGCAGGTCAAGTTATAAAGACCAGTGTTCGATATTTTGTAGTCACTTGATCCAAAAAGTGCGGTGTTGTTAGGTAAGACTTAATATGCGTCGGCGCAAAGCGTAAAGTAGCGACAGTATTTTAGTGTAAGCGTTAGAGCCGAACCATTGCAGCATTGCGATCGCCAAACTCAAGCGAAAGTACTCGCCCGAGAAACGTAGCGAAGGGAAGTGGGCGATCGCTTGTTCCTGAAAATGAATCGCCTTCTTGTAGTCTCTATTACCACTTTGTACGGCTTTCCAAGCTAAAAACATGTTGGCATGACCATAGCTTCGGCTTTTTAAATACAGTAGTTCGGGGGGTGCACAGCGGAATGCTTTCTCAATAATCATCTCAAAAGCTTCTTCCACCACTTGCCAGTTTTTGGTCATATTGTTTAGGTGCATTCGATAGTGCATTAAAGGTTCTTTGATTACTGCAAAGGGATAACGAGCAGCAATGCGAATCCACATATCCCAATCATCAATATTGCGTAAATTTGGGTCAAATCCCCCAACAGTGTCAAAACAACCACGACGAACCATGACTGAAGAGGAAGGTACTGTATTTTGTACAACTAGTTGTTTCCAGACATCACCTTCAGCATTTGAGATCATGACTCTACCTGTAGGCTGACTTTGTGCATCAATGACAGCCATCCAAGTATGCACCAAGCCTACTGTAGGATTATTTTCCAGACAACCCACTTGTTTTTCTAGCATGGTCGGCTCCCACAAATCATCAGCGTCCAAGAATGCTATATACTCTCCTTGAGCCTTAGCAATACCTTTGTTGCGTGCTAATGGTACGCCCTGATTTGTTTGGGAAATCAGTTTCACTCGTGGATCTACTAGCTGAGAAACCCATTCGACAATGTTGTCTGCGCTACCATCATTAATAATTAATACTTCAAAATCATTAAAGGTTTGCCTCAGAATACTCTCCACAGTTTCAGGGAGGTAGGTCATCGCATTATAAGCCGGAATAACAACAGAAACCTTGACCATTTTCGATATTCCTTAGCATTTTGCTAATCAAAAATAGTAAATTATTTATACAGACTATCGGTATTAGAGTGATTTGATACTGATGTCAGTTCTGAAGCTTGGTGTAATTCGTTGTTCATCAAAGATAAAGGGGTATTGAGTGTGCGAATAACTCTTGCTGGATTCCCTACAACGACGCTACGATTAGGAACGTCTTTCACCACAACAGAACCAGCTCCAATCACTGCATGATCGCCAACTGTAATCGCTCCAATAATCACAACATTGGAACCTATTTCTACGTTATTTCCAATTTTTGGAGAGCCACTGGGTGTACCATCTTGCAGCATCTTATTTCCAATAGTGGTTGAATGCCTCAAGGTACAATTCATACCTATTATCGTTTCATGATTGACGACCAAACCGTGAGAATGAAAGAGCTTTAAATTTTGTCCTACTTGTGTATCCCAAGGTAAGTCAACTCCTAATATCCACTCAATTAAAAACTGATATAAAATTCTATAAAACTTAGAAAAAAAAGGTAAGGGCAGATTACCAAGTATTTTTGTAGATCTAAACATCAATAAGATGAAACGTGACTTGGTGCTTGTTTCTTTATTTACTTGCCAATCTTGCAGTATCGAATTAAGAAAAATAATCATTACTGATGACATCTCCTTACTCCAATAATAGGGAGTTTAACCGTATTTGTAGACTTAAAATACCTAGTTCTAAAAAAGTAGAAATAAAAAAAACTTAAATCACAAGCTTTTCGCTCCTGCTTTTTGACAATATCTTCAGAGCCATCGTTTGGACAAATTTTTATCTGAAGGATGAAGTGTGAAATATTAAGTATTAGATGAAGTATATCGTATTTCATTCTTCATCCTTTAGACTTTAGACTTTATTCGGTCATGTATTATGACGTAGTTTTCAAAACATGATTTTTTGTCTATAACCTTACTTTTGTGTGAATATATGAACTTTAGAATTCTTTTTCTCAAGAAGTTGCCTCATGGCTTATCTTTAATTCTTTGCTAAATACCTACATTTGTCAGTTGACTTCGCAATAAAAGTGTTCTGTCTTCAGCCAATTTGCGAATAACAGCCATACCGTAATTAACTGGATTGGTTCTAATTTCGAGTAAATCAAAATGAGGAGACTTTTTAATGAATTTATCAATAATGTATCTTGGATCGTCCCAACCACAATATTTTGGGTTAATATCATGCAAAACGATATATCCACCAACTGAGACATGTGGATAAAAAAGCATAAAATCATTAAAACATCCTTCTACAGTGTGGTCTCCATCAATGAAGAGAAAATCAATAGGCTCACTGAGAAATTCATGAATTTTTTCTCCTACTTCTTTAGAATTCTTTTTATAAAACTTGACTTGATGTGAAAGTTGAGCAGCATCTACAGATTTCTGGGCGTATTCAAGGGGATTAGTTAAATATCCACGATGATGAGGTAGGAGTGGAATAATATCATTAAATAAATCAACCGAGTGAACAGTGCCTTGACTTCCTATTTGCTTTAAACCAGCAGCCAACCAAATTGTAGACACACCAGTAAAACAACCAATCTCTAAAATATTCTTCGGTGCAACATTACAAACTAAAGCTCTGAGAAAATCTCCTTGCTCTGGTGATATGGAGTCAGGGCAAGTAAATTTGTCTTGATACATTTTGACTAATGTAACCGCCCAAGGAGATGTGCAGTTTTTTAAATGTTCTGGTATTTCATAATATTGATATGAAATACCTAAAGATAGCCAAAGCTCATTTATAAAATTCTCAAAGTCATCTTTTTTGATATACACTTCACCATTTATGCTTTGTTGCTCAAGTTCTTTTTCTGTTAAAATTTTGATGATGTCCTCCTGTTCTACTTTCAACAATTGATATAGATCTTTGGAAGAAAATAAAACTTCTTTTTGTTGAGAAAAAATCATAATCAATATTTTTGTAATTATACTCATAATACATAGTGTACGAAAATATCTTGAATAGTCAACTTCTCCACTAAAATATTTACTTATCTTTATAGCTATTTTTAGAAAATTTAAAGTACTGTTTTTCTATTTATTTTTTCTAATCGTTGTTTATGACAGAAGAAATACAAAAATTAATTGTCAAATTGGTAATAATTGTTTGATATAGATTTTGGCAAATTCTCCAGTCATCTATGGATGTCTTCTCACATATTGTACCAATAAAACAATTGGAAAAAACCCCGTAAAACTTTACGAGGCTTAAGTTCGAGAGTTTATCGAGCAATGGGCTAAAATTGGTCTACAATCTGACAAAATTGGGTAAATTTGTCTTGGTTTAGCTATAATTGTGCATCTGCACAGGTGTATCTTTTTGTTTCTTGTGACTCTATGCCTACAACAGCATAACTCTTGTGAAAGTATTCCTGTTGGTTTCCCTCATTGAGCGCTTGTTTAGCTGCTTCAATGATTGTTTTGAGATGAAATTTACTCAGCCCATTGCTAGCAGATGTGGAGATGATTTTAGTCAACTGCTCTGGAGACAGATGTATGATTTCCATTGCAATTTTATTAATTATTATGTCTTGAAGGTTAATCGTTTCTGTTGAGGGCGTAGCGTAAGACTGATGTTCAAGTTGTTGGTGTACATTATTTAACGGTTGTTCTTTGAATAGCTGTACCTCCGACTCTTTAAAGCTGGAAGTTTGTTCATTATTAGCAAGGTACGTGCTACTATCAGGCTGCCCTACTAACACGTCAATTTGGTGATCACATTGACTTTGTTGAGGATTGTCTGTACATATAAGCACCCGTTCGCATTCGTCCTCCGAATGTTGCTTTGAAGATTCTGCAATATTTGTCGATGTCATTCCCTCGCCAATGTGAGTGGTGTCAAGTGTGTAAGTTTTTCCTTGGCGTTGTACAGTGCGTTTTTTGGTATCTGCGTTTTTATCGCAGATAGATTCACGCATTTGACGAACCATAAATTCGGAAACGCCACAACGTTTGGCAATCTCGCGATTACTCCAATGATTCCACTCCTCATCTTGTAGCATTATATTCACCGCACGGCGTTTATCTGCGTTAGTACGTCGTAAACCATGATTGGCATTGGCTCCCACTGAGTACAGCAAAGCGTCGCGGCGGTTACCCTGGTGTATTTCTACGGCAATCTCCTGACGCCCAGCTTTTTTAGTTGCATGCAGCCGATGGAAACCGTCTGCCAGCCAGTAGTTCTTGCCGTCGTAAAAGACTAAAATCGGGGGAAAGATGGCATCCGACGTTATCGCTTCCGCATATTCTGCAATGACATCCCAGTTGAGTTTGACGCGTGACTGAGTACCACCATTGATCAAAATGTCTGCAATCGGAAGGTACTCGACTGTTGGGATAGATATAGTCGTCATAACTATTGTGTTTTAGGAGCTTTAACAGACATGGGTGAATTCTAAGAGCTACCAATAAAAGCTAAAACCCAATTCTTTATCCACTGGAAAGTGACATATTTTTAAGCAACTCCCTGAATCCATAGAAAACCTTAAGTAACAATTACTTTGATCTTAGAGATTTTTCAATCCGCCTATTTATACACTTTTCTGTACTAATTTTACAATTCTATCTAATTGGATATAAGTGTAGGTAAAATTGAAAGTAATCTCAGATACTTTTTTTATTTGTCAAGATAACTTAATGCATATAAATTTTCAGACTTTCAAGATACTTTTCTCAAAAAAATGTTAGTTGTTTATCTAAAATACTTTCTAAAAACCAGGATTATTGCTGCCACTACTGTTTGCTCTGCGCAACGTTGCTCATGAAAAGTTTATAGTTAGGTTTTATCAGTTCACCGGACTCATAATACTAGCTTCTGTTTTCTTAGGAAAATTCTAATTTTTACCAAATTTGTGTGTTGAAAGTTTAATTATGCTATATACTCGGAACTAAGAGCTTTCAATATACTTAAGCATATCAATACTCTAGGCAAAGCTGCGGAGCTTATGGATACCCAAATTCACACAAGTAGCCAACTGGGGGCAATATCGAAAATTTTTCTCTGATACAGACTTTCGGTTATCTCTCTAGACTTGATACCTGTAAATCGACTGGTATAACTAACCATAATACCTTCCTTAAAGGAATGGCTCAAGGAAAGAGGATTAGCCTAAATCAGCCACCTTAACGAAATAAGTCATGTGGAGCAGAGATTTTACTTCTAGTGGTTTAATTTATGTCAGTATCAAGGTAGCTTTTTCATAAGGCTCTTGCATTAAGGTTTGAACCAAAAGTGTCAATGTCGTGTATGCGTCTAACACCTGTTTAATTGTTAGTTTAAATCATGATTTAATTACCCAAAGTCAAATCGGAAGTTTTGTGATGGCGTGTATAAACCATCTCAGGAATTTTTCCGCTTTGCAGAAGTCTAAATAGTGTTTACATAGCTAGCATCCAACAGTTATTTGTAAATGGATACTACAAAAACTCTTATCAAAGCCGGTCGAACTGAAAGCCTGTATTGGAAAGATTTGTGGCGCTATCGAGAGCTGTTTTACTTTCTAGCTTGGCGCGATATTTTGGTGCGGTATAAGCAGACTGTGATTGGGATTGCCTGGGCTTTGCTTCGACCATTTTTAGCAATGATTATTTCCACTGTGGTGTTTGGCAATCTCGCGAAGTTACCCTCGGAGGGTGTGCCATACCCAATTTTAGTATTTGCAGCAATGCTACCCTGGCAATTTTTTGCTAGCTCTTTAACAGAGTGCAGTCTCAGCTTGATCCATAGTAGTCACCTCATTTCTAAAGTTTACTTCCCTCGCTTGATTGTGCCAGTCAGCTCAGTGATTGTTAGCTTTGTAGATTTTCTTATTTCTGGCATCATCCTGTTAGGATTGATGGCTTGGTATGACTTTGTACCTGATTGGCGTATCTTGACGCTACCGTTGTTTATTCTGATTGCCTTTGCAGTGGCGATTGGAGGGGGGCTTTGGTTAGGAGCGCTGAATGTCAAGTACCGTGATTTCCGCCATATTGTACCGTTTCTTGTGCAGTTTGGCTTTTATGTATCTCCAGTCGCTTATAGTAGCAGCGTGATATCGGAAAAGTGGCGCTTACTCTACTCTTTAAATCCAATGGTAGGGGTGATTGATGGCTTTCGTTGGGCAATTTTGAGCGGGCAGTCAAAACTCTACTTGCCGGGATTCATTCTATCTATGGGATTGGCTTCTCTGCTTCTTGCCAGTGGTATTTGGTACTTCCGTAAAACCGAACGCACGTTTGCAGATGTTATTTAAGTAGGGAGTGAGAGTATGTCTGATAATGTAGTCCAGGTTGAAAATTTAGGCAAGAAATATACAATTAGCCACCAAAAGCGGGGAGCTAACAGTACTTTGCGGGATGCGATCGCCACTAGCAGCAAAGCCATCAGTCGTAAACTCCTAACACCCTTTGGCAAAAAAATACCCAACCCAACTCATGAGGAATTTTGGGCGTTAAAGAATGTTTCTTTTGATATTAAGCAGGGCGAAGTTGTTGGCATTATCGGTCGCAATGGGGCAGGAAAATCAACTCTTTTAAAGATTTTAAGCCGAATTACTGAACCCACAACAGGACAAATTTTAATTACCGGAAGAGTTGCAAGTTTGTTGGAAGTGGGAACAGGTTTTCACCAAGAATTAACAGGACGAGAAAACATTTTCCTGAACGGTGCTATTTTGGGTATGAGCAAGGCTGAGATTAAAAAGAAGTTTGATGAAATTGTATCTTTTGCGGAAGTCGAGAAGTTTTTAGATACTCCTGTAAAGCATTATTCATCTGGGATGTACGTACGCCTTGCTTTTGCCATAGCAGCACACCTAGAACCAGAAATTTTGATTGTGGACGAAGTACTAGCAGTGGGGGATGTGCAATTTCAAAAGAAATGTCTGGGAAAGATGGGTAACGTAGCGAAGGAAGGGCGAACTATTTTATTCGTGACTCATAACATGAGTATGGTGGAATCTTTGTGCGATCGCGGAATTCTTCTTGAACAAGGCACACTGTGTGTAGATGGGACTTCAGAAGAAGCTGTTAGGGTTTACCTAGAAAAGTCTTACAGTCTGGCTCAAGAGTTACCCTTAAACCAGAGAAGAGATCGCACTGGTTCTGGAAGAGTCAGAGTTTCTAGTTTTAGAATATTGAATGAAAAAGGTCATGAAGAGCAAGTTTTACAATCTGGAAAAAATTACTATTTTGAAGTAGGATACTCAAACTATATAGGAAAGCGTCTAAGTAATGTAGTTGTAAGTATTGCTTTCGCCGATGAAAGAGGTACCTTTGACTTGTTATTAAGGAGTAATTTCACCAACAATTATCTGACTCTTGATTCTGATCAAGGTTATATTCTTTGTGGCATAGGAAATTTGCCTTTAGTGAATGGCTTGTATCTAGTTTCGATATATCTATCACATGCAGATAGTGAAACGCTAGATGATATTCAAGAAGCTGTATCTGTGGTTGTAGATGGAGGTGACTTTTTTGGTACTGGTAATCCTGGTTTGCCAAACTTCTGTAAGTTTTTAGTTAAAGCAGACTGGTCTACATCACACGCTCATTTATTCTCCCATATGTAATTTTATTTTCATAAACTAAACATTCTGTTTACAAGTACGAACAGAATAAAACAAGATTGAAATATTTTTTCCTGTCATTTCAATATTAGCTTTATCAAGCTGACTTTCATTACTGGAGGCTAAGATGTCATACAAAATTCTTTATTACAATTGGGATCCTTACTTTGGAAAACCATCTTTAGGGGGAGGTGTATCAATATACTGCCGGAGTTTGATTGACTATTTTAGTCAACAAAGTGACTATGAAGTGAATTTTCTTTATAGTGGAGTTGACTACACCTTTTTCGGAAAACAACCTTACATTAAACAGGTTAGTAACAGTCGTCATCCTAGTGTTCCAACCTTTTCAATAGTTAATTCTCCTGTTTTCTCCCCTTCTCACTTTTATTTTCATAACCCTATAGGAAATGTTGAAAATCCTGAGTTAGAAAAATACTTTCAACAGTTTTTAACAGAACATGGACTTTTTCAAATTATTCACTTTCATAACTTGGAAGGATTAACTGCTACTTGCCTTAAGATAGCTAAAGAGAGCGGCGCTCGGGTGGTATTTAGCTTACATAACTATTGGTCGGTTTGCCCTCAAGTTAATTTATGGAAATTAGAAAGTAGCCCATGCTCAAATTATCTTGAAGGAAGAGCTTGTGTTTCCTGCCTAGACACAAAAATACATGTAGATTTAGAACTGACTCTTAGAAAACTAAATCATTTAGGAAGCTTGCTAGGTCAGGATCAGCAATCACTTCCTGTGGCTGTAGCTAAAAAAATTTACAGGGGGATCTACAGCCAAATTTGGTATCAAGTAATAACTCGTACAAAATCTCCCTTGAACAAACCTCTTGAGATGAGTAGTACAGATATGCCTCGACAAGCCGATTTGTACCGCTATCGGCGAGAGGAAATCGTTTCTCTTATAAACCGCTATGTTGATGTAGCACTGTCTGTTTCTGAGCGAACCACTTCCATTTATAACCAATACGGAGTTAACCCAGCTCTATTGACGACAAAATATATAGGCAGCCAATCGGCTCAGTTTCAAGTACCACCCAGCAACCCAGCAGCCTACACCCAAGGGCAGCCCTTTAAATTAATCTACATGGGACCAGCAAGAAGAGATAAAGGATTCTACTTCTTGTTAGAAGAACTACGTTCTTTACCACAGGAAGAATTGAGTTCGCTTGAGTTGGTTGTAGCAAGCCGAATTTATGATTCGGTCGAGTTGGGAGCGTCAATTGAGCAGAAAGGACGGTTGTTATCTCTGGCTCAATCTCTTCACCGTTTCCGTTTCTACCCTGGGTACAAATACGAGAATATTCCCAGTATGTTGGATGGAATCCACTTGGGAGTTGTGCCATCACAATGGGAAGATAATCTCCCACAAGTTACTTTTGAACTCATCGCCTGTCGCGTGCCAGTACTCTGCTCAAATCGAGGAGGTGCACAGGAGTTTGTTCGCCATCCAGCTTTCATTTTTGACCCTTCAAAACAAGGAGACTTCGAGTACAAACTCCGTACTATTCGAGAGAACCCGCACTTACTCACCGAGTTTTGGCAAGAGGCGCGACCAGTCAAAACAGTAGAACAGCATTTTCATGAATTAAACGAAGTTTATCAGACGGACATCGAAAAATCGCTTTCTCTTGTTGGCGCGAGTTTTAGTGCTGATTAATGATAGTTATAGCAGTCCTAAATCCTGAGCCGCTGCGGGCACGCTACAAAGAACGTGAACAACAAGATTTCCGACAACTTTTGCGAAGTCGGAAATCTGAGGATGCAGAATTTATGCGCTAGCTCCTGCGGAACCGCTACGCGATCGCGCAGGCACTTTCACACAAATCAAATAGGATTGCTATATCAGTAACCACTAACAACTGATAACTGTTAAGCTCGACTTTATCCATTTTCCAGCAACGCGCTAACATACGCTAAAACCCTCATCCAACCTAGACTTTGACTTTTTCGATCTCGACAAAATTAGTGATAGATGAAAAAGTTTTTGCCACAAAGCTACAACTTTTGCCAGATAACAAGGTTTACGCTGCTTAATTGGATAAAGTCGAGTTAAGAGGATGTTTGGAAAGTCAAAGCTGGTCAAAAATCATGCGAGTCGTCGAACCATAATACGTATCATCGCAATATCTTGGGTTAGTTCTGTCGGCGAGATGTGACAGTTACGTTGTGTTTACCTAAGCTGTCAGGAGCCGAAGCCAGCTGCGACCCGTTCGGGGAGAGAATTGAGGTTCAAACAGAACAGCTTGTTCGCGTTTTCACGACCGACCTTCAGCTTTGTGGCGTTCTCAAGCCGCATGTCGTCGAACCACCGGCCCCCCATGTCCATCTGCTCATAAGGGTAATCCACGGAGAAGAGCACTCGGTCCTCGCCCATCTGCTCAATGGCTTCCAAAAACGGCTTGGTGTGGAAGTGACCGCTCGTGGTAATCCAAAAGTTGTTGCCAAAATAGTAGCTCGCGCGCCGCTTCGCCTTGGAGCCTTTCTCACCTTCGCGCTGCTCATCGAGGCGATGCTGCATGCGCGGCAGCATGAAGGGGAGACCTTCTCCCAGGTGACCCAGGATCACCTGCAAATTGGGGTACTCGTCGAAGAGTCCGCTCAGCATCAAGCGAATGGCGTGGCTGGCGGTCTCGTAAGCGAAAGCCCAGGCGGAGCCAACCAATTCAGGGTAGCCCTTGATCGCGCGGGTTTGACTAGGCAGCGGTTCGCGTGGATGTAGATACACTGGGACGAGGAGCTTGGAGACGCGCTCCCAGAACACCCGCACCGGCTCCTCGTCCAGGTATTGGACGTGTTCGTCAGAGCCGATGTTCGAGTAACCGTTGATCAAAGCCCCCTTGAGTCCTAGTTCGCTCACAGCCCGCTCCAGTTCGTCTGCGGCACCCTTCGGATCCTGAAGTGCCACCGCCGCAAAGGAGGCAAACCGCCCAGGGTATTTCTTGATGAAAGAGTGCGCGTAGTCGTTCGCAGACCGCGCCAGCTCGGTGGCTTGCTTCGGATCGATGACCCCCTGCACGCCAGGCGAGGTGAGCGACATGATGCAAAGCTCGATGCCAGCGCGATCCATCTCAGCGATGCAGAGTTCAGGAGCGAGCAGGCGACGCTCGATGTCCTGAGCGTAAGCGCGGCCATTTCGACCCTCCTCGCCCTTGGCATCCCAGTGCTTGTTGTTCAACTTTGTAGAGAAGTGTTCTTCGAGTGCGATTTTGCCTTCCATGTTTTTCTCCTTGGTTAGTGATTGGTTGTTGTTTGTCGCAGCGTTATTTCTCCCCCTGTTTTGGCTACATGGTGAAGGTGTATGGGATGATCTTCTCGATGACGGTATAAAGCGTGGCGTTGCAAAGTCGCCACGCTAGGGTCGGCGGAGTAGGTGAAAGCCCCGCTCGGTCCACTGTCTTTGCCGGGAATGGACGGTGAAGCCAGTGCGACAGTCGGACAGACGGCAACAAGTAGCGAGGCGACTGCGACGCGGGTGGAGAATTCGAGCATAACGGCATCTTTGGATTGACCGAGCGGCGGCGGTGAGGCGTAAGCAGATCGGGAAGGGGGCGCTTAGACCTCGATTTCTCCACCTGCGGGGTTACTCTGGAACTTCCATGTGCCGCTTGAGCGGAAGGTCGAACCTGTGCCAAAGGTGTCCTCCATGTACTGCATGTAAGTGACCAAGCCATTCTTCACCTTCGCCAGGACAGAGAAGGGAGAGATGAACGTTTTATCGAGTTTCACCGAATGGACGGTGAAGCTGCCGAAGACAGCCACGTTCTCGCCCTCGCCGAAGATCTGCTGGATATCGAACTCCTCGATGGTCCAAAAGGTGTTGACATCCTGGAAAGTTTTGAGGATAGCTGCCTGGCCATCTTTGTGCGTGCCCGCCCAAGGCATGAGCTTTTTCAGGTCGGGATTATCGTAGCTGAGCGACACGTAGATGGCGTCGGGGGAGACAAGCCGATTGACGACCTCAGGGTTGGTGGGGTCTTTGAGGAGTTCCTGAACGATTTCTACGGGTGTACTTGACATATGTACTTTGTATGTGATCAGAAAATTTTAGTTGAGAAATTTTGTAACTGAATTAAATCGTTGTGAGGCTTATTTACGAAGACCTCAAGACTCGGGTTAAAGCTCAACTATTGGACAGAAATGCCAACACCTGGGATTATTCCTGAGTTGAAGGCGATATGTTTGTACTCTAGGAATTCATCGATCGCTGTCAAACCATTCAGTCTGCCATTACCGCTGCGCTTGAATCCGCCTTCTTCAAACTCGTCCCAAACGATCGCCCAATCGTTGATCCAGATGGTGCCCGCGTCTATCTCTCGGGCGACGCGCAGTGGACGGTCAACATCCCGAGTCCAAATGCTCGCGGCCAAGCCATACTCGCTGTCGTTTGCGAGCTGCACCGCTTCTGCCTCAGTATCGAAGATCTGCATGGTGAGGACTGGACCGAAGACCTCTTCTTGAACAATCGTCATTTTCGGATCGCTGACTTCAAGCAGGGTCGGACGGTAAAATGCACCGCTAGCTAGTGGACCTTCGACAATTGGACCTCCGCGTACAAGCACCTTAGCGCCCGCTGCGATCGCCTCCTCCACCATCTTGTCAACACGAGCGACGTTCGGCTTATCAATGAGAGGTCCCATATCACTGGACGGATCAGACGCAGGTCCTGTCTTAACGTTCTTCAGTCGCTGGCTGATAAGCGTGCGAAACCGATCAGCAACAGCACGCTGTACCAACAGGCGAGAACCCGTCATGCAGAACTGACCCGCGAAGGTCGTGAGTGCCTTCTCAACCTTTGGTGCAGCCGCCTCCAGATCGGCATCCTCGAAGATGATCATCGGCGTCTTACCACCAAGCTCGGTCTGAAACAGCTTGAGCGTCGAAGCCCCTGTTGCGGAAATTGCTTTCCCTGTCTTCGTGCTTCCCGTAAAGCTGATCACACGAATATCCTTTGACTCCATGAGAAAGGACGATCCACCTCTCCCTTTGCTTTCGCTGAAAACGTTGATGACGCCTTTTGGCAAGTCGGCAGCCTCAGCAAGTACTTTACTAAAGAGATAGTTGATCTGCGCTGTGTTACCGGGCAATTTGAGCACAGTGGTGACGCCAGCAGCGAGAGCAGGTGTCAGAGAACGCACGGTGAGCACGAGCGGTGAATTAAACGGTGCCACGATTCCAGCTACGCCGATAGCAGACCGGGTGACAACCGAGAGGTGTCCTGGCAAAACTTCCAAAGCCCGTCCGTAATTCGTCAGAACGACAGATGCCCAGTAGCGAAACTTGCTGGGAATCATGTCAACTTCAAACGCTGCTTCGGCATGGATTTTGCCGTTTTCGAGCGAGAGAATCTCGATCAGATCCTCTCGCCTTGCTTCAAAGCGGTCTGCTATCTGATTCAAAACTCGCGCACGCAGAGCGCGATTGTCCTTCCAGTCTAATTCCCGAAAAGCCTGCACCGCCGCGTTGGTCGCTTGAACCGCCTCTTCGCGCCCGCCATCCGCATAAGTGCCAATGACCTTACCTGTCGCTGGATCAATGCTATCAGTATGCTTCTCCGAATCGACCCACTCGCCATTAATCCAGTTCAATGCTGGCGTCCGCAGGTCGATGTTCATTGTTGAGTTTTTCTTGTCCGTCGTTGTTGACATAGTAGCCGCTTTTTCCTTTTCTTCTCGATAACTAAATCCCTACTTGGAGTCAAAACCCGACACATTTTGACCTTGTTCGGTTAGTTGGTGGTACCGTCTTCATCCCATCATGTTCATAATTTCATACCCCTTTATTTGTTCGCATTGCCATGTTGAATGAGCCGAACCTCATCCCTGATTTAGACTAATCGTTTTATTCCCTGATAGTCTTGCTCAACTCGATTATTCAGATACTTATTCTGCGCGGCATGGATATGATGAAACAAAGCCGTAAAACCGACGATCAGCGATCGCAATAGCAATGCAAAGATGTAGACACGCATTGTAGAAGGAGTAGAACCGAACTGAAGCTACCACAGCCTTTGAAGATGTCTCGCGTCCCCTCACCAATAGTAAGTCCTCTGCTTGTGTAGCTACTGAACTCCCTGCTCCGGCTGTGTCGTAAAGGTATAGAGAATGATCTTCCAATCACCAGACTCTTTGCTAAGCACGAAGATCTCCCTATTGAAGTCCAGTTTTGTCGAACCGTCCTTAAGGTTCATTTCCGTCTGCCCTTGGGGATGATGGGTTCGCACGATCGCTATCGATCCATGGATGTCCACCGCGTCGTACTGGAAGTCTGTCGTAAACTTCGTCTCTTGGAATAGCTTTTTGTACGGTTCTTCCATTGCCGCGACACCGACGACCGTAGCTTTGTTGTTCCACTCAGCGATGGCATTCGGAGCGAAAAGCGTCCGGATGGTATCGAAGTCAGAGTTATTCAAGGCTGTCTGGTAGGTTTCCACGACATGCTTCGCGCGTCGCTGTACAGCAGCCACACTCGCCGTCTTCGAGTACGTGAAAGCTCCGCTCGGTCCACCGTCCTTGCCTCCTTGTGCACTCGCATAGCTACTGACGGACGTTAGAACGAGAAGGATAGCTACTACCATTCGCTTGTGCATTGAGTCTCCTTATTGCTTTGCATTTTGAGTCAAGAGCGACCGTCGTGCGTGAACTTCGCATTTGCTAGAACACCGATTCAGTAATCGGAATCATGACGATACAAAAGTCTGACTATCAGGACGCTTTGAAGGTGATGTCTGCCTGATCGAGGAAGGGCTGGAACAAGTCTACCGGCCAGTTGGGATCGCTCTTGGAGGTGCGCTCTAGACACTTCCATACGCCATCGCGACGTTCAAAGATGTCGTCGTAGGTACCACTCGAAACGGTTCCGACGTGTTCAGCCTTCCAGGACACGAACCATCGCCAGTGCGCTTCGGCCCTGTCACCCGAGCCGGAAATTTCAAACGCGCCCATAGAGTGGAACCACTTGTCCATCGGAAAGACGCTGTGTGCGTAGTCGAACATCTGCTTCATGCCCTCAAAACCCTCGAAGGTTGAAGTACGTAGATCGTAGACGTGGAATTTAGCCTCTGGCCAGTAAAGGCGGTTATAGAGGTCGGCCTGCTCGCGCCCCCAACCCTTGTCGATGCACCGCTGATGCATGTTGAGCTGCTCGAAGATAGTAAAGCGATCAATCACCGTGAGTTCGTTGTTCTGAGACATTGAAGTTCTCCTCTACGTTGAAATTCTTGCGGGCGGTCGATGAGTTGATAGTGTTCTAGATTTGTTGTTAAAACTCCTGAAACGTCCAATGCATAAATTCTTCAGGCGAAGAGCAACAAATATAGAACACCACCCTTTGTTGGTTCAGTCATAGCTATCTCCTTGCCTAGTTAGTTGATAGTACCTTGTTCATCTCATCATATTTATTTCTCATTTGTTGAACAAGTATCATTTTATTGATAGTATGTTTCTTCTTAGTAAACTTTAGAACCACGATGGACACGTTAATGAGTATGAAAGTGTTGCGTCAAGTGGTGGAATCGGGAAGTTTTGTGGCAGCCGCTGAGCGGCTCAATTTATCCACAGCCATGATCAGCAAGCATGTGAAGCACTTGGAGCGAAACCTTGGCGCACGTTTGTTAAATCGAAGCAGCCGACACTTAAGCCTAACCGAAGCAGGAAAAATCTATTACGAGCAATGCCGGGAAATGCTTGATAACTTGGAAATGGTGGAGGCAGCAGTGAGGCGATCAGCCGTCGTCGCGCGTGGCGTACTCAAGATCACCGCCCCGGTTTGGTTCGCCAACCCGTTGTTTACCAAAGCCTTGGCGGAATACCGCTTTCGCTATCCAGACGTTTTGCTGGATCTGAATCTGAATGATCGGATGGTGAACTTAGTGGAAGAGGGATTTGACTTGGCGTTACGTGTCACGCATGATCAGCCCCGTTCTTCACTGCTCACGCGACGCATTTGCCCCATTAAATTCATGTTGGTCGGCTCACCAGACTATTTGCGAAGAAATGGACACCCAAAAACCCCCAACGAACTGTCAAAGCATGCAGCCATCAGCTATTATTACTCGCAGTTTGCTGATGAGATGTTCTTTGATGGTCCCAACGGACGGCAGACGGTCAAACTAGCAGTCTCGATCCGCTCCAACAACACCATTATGGAGTATCAAGCGACTTTAGCCAGCATGGGGTTGGCGGTTTTGCCAGAGTGGTTGGTTGAAGATGATCTTACCAGCCATCGATTGGAGGTGGTGAAGCTGGACTACACCTTGTTAACCGCATCCCTTTATGCTGTTTACACGAGTCGGCAATACCTATCACCCAAAATAAGGACTTTCGTAGATTTTCTAGCTGAGTATTTTTCTGGCGTTGCATAATGGCAGTATGATTGAACTCTCTGCATAGAGCCAAATCACAAGGTGTTAGCATAAGCGAAATGATTGAAATATGGATAAGAAGCTTTGACGCTGAATAAATTCAGCACGTCGTATTTCCGCCCCGATTTAAAAATACGGGGCTACCATACTCCCACATGAATCACCGTGTGATTCATTGAGTAGAAATCAAACCCAAAACAAAGGGTTCTGAAGGATTAGTCGCAAGGTAATAAACCTTGACAACTGAAATGAAGCGGCAGAGCACCTTTTGAAAAGATGGAAAATCGCCCTGCACCTATCCCTGTTTGGAGTCTTTTACAAGAAATTAATGCTACCAGGAAGAATGGTTGAGTCGATGGGTGATATTATCCACGGCAGTTTTAAAAGTCAAATCGACTACCGAAACATCAGGGGTAGGAACCCGAAATGCCATGCCAGTCAACTTGCCCATAATTTGAATTCTGGAGATAAGAGAAATTTTTTCTTTATTAAATCTCCCTGAAGTTTCCAAGAGCGCGGGGAACCCGCGCTCTTGGAATTTCTCTGCGGATTTAATCCGTGGGGATATTCTGCGTTGGTGCGTTCTGCGTCCTTCTTAAGCTTCTTCTGTCCAAGTTGCCGTCAAAAACCGTATATTTACGACGCCCGTATCTTGTAAATAAAGCTACATTTGACTCAATATCTCTCTTTAATAACTGAAAAAACAGATAAAGTCTGTATTTTCAATCACTACTTTATGAAAGAATGAGAAGGTCAAATTGATGTATAACAAGGTCCTTCCTCCAACTTGGTTACGGTTTTTACTCATCGTTTTATTAATACTGGGCGTATTTTTTCGCTTCGTCAATCTTGACCGAAAAATCTACTGGTATGATGAGACTTTTACCTCATTACGGATTTTTGGCTACACAATGTCAGAAGTGGTGGAGCAAGTTTGCAATGGTAAAGAAATTGGCGTTGAAGATTTACAGAAGTATCAGCATCCCACTCCTGAAAAAACCTTAACAGATACTCTTAAATCTTTAGCAGTAGAAGACCCTCAGCATCCACCACTATATTACGTAATCACGCGATTTTGGGTGCAATGGTTTGGCGGTTCAGTAGCGGTAATAAGAAGTTTATCTGCCCTGAGTAGCTTGCTGGCGTTTCCGTGCATCTACTGGTTATGTCTAGAATTATTTGATTCGTCGCTCGTGGGATGGGTAGCAATTGCACTGATAGCTGTGTCGCCATTTCATGTGTTATACGCACAGGAAGCGCGAGAGTATAGTTTGTGGACTTCGACAATTTTGCTATCAAGCGCAACACTATTACGAGCAATGCGACTAAAAACAAAGCTCAGTTGGGTAATGTATGCAGTTACTGTGGTATTAGGACTGTATACATTTCTGTTTTCTGGGTTGGTAACAATTGCTCATGGTATCTATGTAGTTGCAACTGAAAAGTTTCGATTCACTAAGACGGTTATTGCTTATCTGCTTGCGTCTTTATTAGGGTTTTTAGCCTTCATACCCTGGCTTTTGGTTATTATTATTAATTTTGCACAAGCTAGTACTACAACAAGCTGGACATCTGATGCAGCAGTCTCCCAGTTAACTTTAATGAAAAACTGGATTATTAACCTTAGTTATTTTTTCTTAGATTTTGGCTACGATTTAGGCAGTTACGATCATGATCCTAGATTAAAATTTATAACAAAATTATTGATTCCTTTTGTCTTAATTTTGGTAGGATATTCGATTTATTTTCTTTGTCTTAAAACTCCAAAGCGGGTTTGGTTGTTTGTCTTAACATTGATTGGTGTGACAGCGCTACCTTTAGCAATACCAGATTTAATTTTTGGAGGGGTGCGATCGCAGACTCCTCGGTATTTAATCCCTTTCTATTTAGGTATTCAGCTAGCTGTTGCTTACCTCCTAGCCACTCAAATTATTCCCGTCTCTGTTAACATCTGGAAACAAAAGCTCTGGCAGGTAGTTATGGTTGTGCTGCTTACATCTGGAGTCCTATCCTGTGTAAGTAGTTCTGAAGCAAAAACTTGGTGGCTTAAGTACCAAAATATTTATACTCCCCAAGTGGTTGAGGTCATCAACAAAGCTAACCAACCACTTGTGATGAGTTCCTGTCAAGGAAGTTGGTCTCTTCTGGCTGATAAATTCTCTCTGATTGACCAAATTGATCCAAAAGTACGCTTTGAATTGATCAATAAATCAAAGGTACCGCAAATTCCTAATAATTTCAGGGATGTGTTTCTATACAATCCTTCCCACAATTCTTTCCTCCAAGCAGTGCGATCTAAGCTTGAGAACGAGCAACATTACAAGATAGAGGAGAATATTTACCCTAAGAAGTTAGAGCTTTGGAAATTAGTAAAAAAATAGCATTTTCATAAGTGAATTACCCTTGTTTGCGCGAGTCCTAGTGCTGATTAGACCAATGCGCAAAAGTGAGATTTTACGAGGTTCTGTTAAGAGTTAAGCGTTCCCTACTTATGTAAGAAGTCCATTAATGATAGTTATCAGTAACCAGTAACAACTGATAACTGATAACTGTTAACTGTTAACTGTTAAGCTACAGTAGCAAGTACACGCTCCAACAGACCTTCTTTCTGTGCGATCGACAACATGAGGTCAATAACACGATTCGAGTAACCCCACTCGTTGTCATACCAAGCAACAACCTTAAAGAAGTTAGAGTTGAGTTCAATACCAGCACCAGCATCAAAGATACTAGAACGAACATCGCCCTGAAAATCTGTGGAAACAACTTCGTCTTCTGTGTAGCCTAAAATACCTTTAAGCTCTCCTTGCGAAGCTTGCTTCATAGCAGCACAAATGTCTTTGTAGCTAGTAGCTTTGGCAGTTTTAAAGGTTAAATCGACTACCGAAACATCAGGGGTAGGAACCCGAAATGCCATACCAGTCAACTTACCTTTTAACTCTGGCAAAACAAGTGCTACCGCTTTTGCTGCGCCTGTAGAGGAAGGAATAATATTCTGCGCCGCACCGCGACCTCCTCGCCAGTCCTTTTTACTCGGACCGTCTACAGTAGGTTGAGTGGCGGTCATGGCGTGAACTGTGGTCATCAGCCCTTCGGTTAACCCAAAGTTATCGTTGATGACTTTAGCAACAGGAGCCAAACAGTTTGTGGTACAGCTGGCATTGGAAACGATGGTGTCTTTTGCGGGGTCAAACAGGTGATGATTAACACCTACCAGTAAAGTAGGAACTCGGTCTGGATCTTTGGTGGGAGCTGAAATGATAACCCGCTTTGCTCCTGCTTTGAGGTGGTTTGCAGCTCCTTCATGGTTAGTGAAAAGACCTGTAGATTCAACTACATAATCTGCACCCAATTTACCCCAGGGCAATTCTGCTGGATTCCTGATTGATACACAAGGAATGAAGTGTCCATTGACAACGATACCATCATCCTTTGCCTCAACACTGCCCTTATAGGTTCCATGAGTTGAGTCGTACTTTAGTAGGTAAGCGAGATTATCCGGTGGTACCAAGTCGTTAATTCCGACAAACTCGATGTTGGGGTTGTCGATCCCAGCGCGAAACACAAGACGCCCGATACGACCAAATCCATTAATACCAACTTTTAGCCTAGTCAAGATGAAACCTCCTGTTATCGGAGACTAAACAAAGGGAGAAAGTCAAAAGAAATTATCTTTTACTCTTTACTTCCTAATCCTGACAGTCCCGGTACGCTAAGGCGTATTTACTTGGCATCTTTTAAGATTTTTGCTATTTACACAGCTTTCTGGGTCGCTTTTGGTTAGCATTACAACAATCGGTCTTTGGTTCAAAGTCAAGACAGCCGAGTGCTTCTAGGGAACATGCTTTGACTGGGTGAACTGTGCACTTGAGGCGGTAGTCATTGGTAAAATATTCACAACCAGAGCAAGGAATTTGGTGCAAAGTTTTGAGATGACTTGCTCCTGTTTTCAAAGTTATCCAGACATTCCAAATCAAGAACATCAGAATGGCCCATCCCGAGACAGCGCAAAAAAGTGTAAGCATAATTGTAAAGCCCCAAAAATAACCTTAAAAAATTGCCCGCAGCCAACTCCTGGTAACTACAGGCATGAAACATTTATTTAGCTGTAGTTGAGAAAAATTCCATTAAGGTCACGCTTGACCAAAACGCGCGGGTGTAGGGGTAGTCTAAAATCACCTTGGTATCAGAGCAAGCACTGATTTATTCCCTACACCTTTAGATCCTTACACCCTTTGTTCTTGACGCGATCGCCCCTTGGGCGGCTCCCCTTGGGAGCATCGCCAATAGTGCCAAACAAAACCTGAAAATGCCAATACACCCAAAAAGAACTGGATATCTGCCGAACCAAGACGGTCTGTTCCGTAAAACTCTGACGGAAAAACTGTCGTGTTATACCCAACAAACACGGCAGAAATGAAACCCATCAAAGCCAAACCTAGTAAACTGTAGGAAAGAATTTCTTCACCATTTGCAATTGGGAAAATTCGCCGAACCCAACCAAAAGGTGCCACAACAATGTGCCACGCACCACCCGCAATTAAAATTAAACTTATCCAAATGTGACCACCGATAACATCTTCTAAGTTGTCAACACTTGCCATTCCTAAAAGTGTCCTGGTGCTATCTTTTATGCCAACTAAGTAGCCGAAGATTGTCTTTGGATCAAGAGTAGGATTGGTAATCAGGCGGACATTTCCAATGTTGGTGTCATAAATTCCACCAAAAAACATTGCTTTGAGCACCAGTAGCAATGCACCAAAACCTAGAAAAATCAGATGATGACCTAAGATGAAACCCAATTTCTTGGGATCGTTCCATTCATAATGAAATTTTGCTGCCCGTCCTCCAGCATCCTTCAAGATAGCTGGGGCGCGAAACACATGAAAAAGTCCCCCTGCGCCCAAAACAGCAGATGCGACTAAATGCAACATTCCAATGACAAAGTAAGGATAAGTATCGACAACTTCACCCCCAGCACCTACTCCCCAACCTAAAGTTGCCAAGTGGGGTAACAAAGTGAGTCCCTGCTCATACATTGGTATGCCTGGGATAAACCGTACCACTTCTAATATGGTCGTTGATCCTACCCAAAACATAATCAAGCCTGTGTGAGCCACGTGAGCGCCCAAAAGCAGACCAGATAAGTCAATTAAACGAGCATTGCCAATTAACCAGGGGGAATCTGTGTATGCTGCAAAGGTTTTATCAGTAGAAATTGCCACAATTAAATTCCTTTGTGAACATTCTGAGATTTTGGGAATCTAAATGACTGGTGTCTGACCCAAAAATTACCTGTTGAAGTGAAGTAAGGTGGGCATGGGCAATGCCCACCAGTACTACCAAAATCTTACAATCTATAAAGTTTTACGATTCGCTGCGAACAGTATCACTACCAACAGCATTTAATGCTTTTTCAACTTGTTTGAAGTCAACGCCAATGGCTCGCAGTGCGTGCCACAGATGTCCTTGCAAGAAGAAGAAAGCTAAGAAGAAGTGGGCGTTTGCCAACCAAGCACGAGATGTGTAAGCGCCATTCGCCAACTTGACGCTATCGGCAAAATAGGGTGTTACACCAAACTTGAGTTCTAAAACAGGACCGTAAAATTCCACGGGATAGGCTAAGGTGTTCACTGCACAAAAGTAAGCTGCAACAAATCCTGCTAAGGCAATACCACCCAAAGAGTAGGAAAGAATGGCTTCACCAGAGAAGATTAAAAGCTTCTTCGCCCAAGCAAAAGGCTCTGTGAGGATGTGCCAAATACCTCCACCAATGAGCATAAAACCCACATATATATGACCGCCAACTAAATCTTCTAAGTTGTTAACGCTGGCAAAGTGGGTTTGATAGCCGTAGATAACAAATGGGTTGAGGGTAGGCTCACTCACCAGTCGGACATCATGAATTGTGGAGTCGTAGAGTCCTCCCCAGAACATTGCTTTGCCCACGAGTAGTAAAGCCCCTACTCCCAAGAAAATCAAGTGATGTCCTAAGATAAAGCTGAGTTTTTTGGGATCATCCCATTCAAAGTGAAATTTACGAGCGCGACCAGAGGCGTCTTTCAAGTTCCGAGGACCTTTGAAGGTATGGAAGAGGGCACCTGCACCTAAAACAGCAGATGAGATCAGGTGCAAAACCCCAATCACGAAATAGGGGTAAGTATTCACTACCTGACCACCTTCTCCCACACCAAAGCCTAAAGTCGCTAAGTGGGGCAGCAAAATCAGCCCTTGCTCACCCATCGGTACCGCAGGGTTATATCGAGAGAGTTCAAACCAAGTAAATGCACCCGCCCAGAGAGTTGTTAGTGCAGCTTGCGCCACATGTGCGCCGATAAATAAGCCAGAGAGATTGGCAAAGCGAGCGTTACCAGCCCACCAGTCATATTTGACGTTTCGATTACCGTATGTTTGCATTGCTTTTATCTTGATAAGTTGTTGCTACTAATCATCAATTTTGTTGATTGCCAGTTGGCTTTTGAGTTGAGGAAAGGGTTTCCCGCTCTCGATCGCGACTGGCTCACCACCTAACTGGCGTGAGCCAGTTAGGCTTACCAGGTGCGGCAAAAAGAGAATCAAGCCCTGCTCGTACATGGGTTGTGCAGTATTGAAGCGAGCCAGTTCAAACAAGGTTATCGCTCCTGCCCATAAGACAAATCTTGCCTGCATGAGCACATCCGCAGCTAAAAGTCTTCCTCAGAGGTTGGTTAACCAGGTATTCGCTGACCACCAAGGAATCAACATAGGAGTTTGAACAGCCATGTTAGTCATGACTTTCTCTCCTGAAAAATTGTCAAAACAACTGGAATACGCATCAAGGTTAATGAAGAATAATCTCAATAATCGTTGGGTCTATCGTATCAGACTTCTTGGAAATTATTCTCAAAAATATCTGTGAAATTTTGTAAATTTATAACCTGAGATTCTCATCTTTGTTAACAAAACGACAAATTAGCCCATCACACAACACCCTCAAAAAGCTAGTTTTGAAGGTATTGTGTGATGAAAATAGAGATTTCCAGATGGCTATTTGGGTTCTTGTCCCCAAGATAATTGTAGCCCTCTGTGTTTTAGACTATTAATGAAGGGTATGAGTTGATCTCGCCAAGGAGTGCGATCACCATGAAACACTGTGACAATTTCTAAGTATTTATTTCCGTTAATAGGTAGCATTCGATGCCAGACAGAACTGACAAATTCCAGTTTACTCTTTTTATTTTCGTCTCTACTGGGGTTTCTACCTCCAATGGCTGGAGTATGTTTAAAAGGGTCTTGATGAAATAGTTCAATAGCTTGAGATTGAGCAACGACCTGGCTGTAAATAGCTACTCTTTGAGGATGCCATGCTTCTCGCCATTCTCCGAGAAATATAGGAGAATCTATAGAAAGGTATTGCTGGCAGTTCTTATAAAGTTTTTCAAGAAAATCAGTTAAATTCTGTCTACTATTGATAGGTTCAAAACTTGTACATGTGCCAATCCAGTGACAACCAATAGCAAAGTTATTTTGGTGATAACTCCGGAAAAAATGTTCATGAGATACCCGACGCCAAGTTTTTCCAAAACCACCCATAACATAAGCGAATTGAACAACTTGTTGAAGAAAAAGTTTATTTTTTGGGGCATATATATGCACAATACCTTGTGTGCTATAGGTTGGATTTTTTCCTCCTGAGTTATGGTGAGGTTTGCGTTGTTGCTCCCAAAAAATCTTTACTTCTCCTAAATTATCAGAACTACCAAATAATTCATCTGTTTTTTGTTTCACAAGTTGTTCATCATGACACACTCCTGCGAAAAGACGACTAACATGGCTTCTTAATGAGGCTTTAAAAATATTAGGTCTAAATTCTGATTTTCCCTGTCCTTGAGGTTCGTTACCAAACCAATTTCTAGGTAAATCAACCTTTCCTTTAAGTAATGTCGAACTGACACCAGAACCACTCAAACTTAAATGAATAGTTTCGGGAAAAGTCACAAAGTCTGGTTTTCCAGAAATACCATAACCATTGCTGGTTTTTCCTCCAATTCCTTGCTTTAAGGCTGTTTCCAGCAATTTTTTAACTTCTTGCCAATCAATTTTCCTATCGCTATTGTTATCGTTACTACTAAATTCAAAAACTAAAGTTGGTTCAAACAAACTAATAAAAGTGTTAGCGTTGGTTGTTTCTTGTCTTTCTACTTGCTTTTCTTGTTGAGGATGAGCAATATCTAAAATAGTGTAACAAGTTTCAGATAATCGCTCTCCATTTCGTATAATAGGAAATCGTACTTTCCCTGTCCAATCGCCAATTGGATAAGCACCATTAAATCGTAAACATCCTGGTTTGTCTGGACTTCCGCAGTAGAAAAGTTTGTCTTCATCATTACAAACACGACGAAATAATCCTTTAAGACTACTTCCGGAAATAAAAGGAATTCCCTTTTTTCCAAATGGAGGACGTTGAATACTATCATCTTGTCCACTATTTGTAAAAACTCGATAGGGAAATTTGATTCTTATTCGATAAGTTGAACCGATAATACCTTCTGGTTTAGAAACAAGGGAATGCTGATAAACATTTCCATTTCCTTCTGGATCTATCCATTCTTTTAACCACTCATCTCTGTCTTCAGTTTTAGGAACAAATTGTAATTGACAACGTTCTTCCCATTGTGCGCGGTACATTCTTGGAACTTCCATAAAATCTCCAATTTAAAGTATATTTTTATAGCGTTGTGTCCACCAAACTAGGGAATCACAAAGTTGAGTTAAAACGGCTAAGGCTATTTGTTGCTCTTCACGGGATAATTTCCATAACTCCTCTTTTTTTGGATCGATACTGTTATGTTTGGGGATATCAATATCTGCACATGCTAGAATTTCTACTAGTTTGTCCCAAGTTTCCTTCCAAAAAGCTGCTTTTTGTGGTTCTTTTTCTAAACGTAAACCTTCTCCCCAAAATCTTTCTAGTCCATAAGCAACTGCTGTCCGCATTTTGTGAGATTCTTTGATCGATTCTTGAGTTTGTTTTTTAATCAGTTGTCGAGCAATATCATCTAAGCCATAAAACTGCCATGCCATAATCAATTCTCCTTCTTAGTTAAAGTATTCACCGGTTAAAGTTACTTGACATCGACCAAATCCAATTGATTCTAATCCGCCAAAGTACAATTCTTGCGACCAATTTTTAGGAGTATATTTTGATTGTTCCCATTTACTTTCGTCTAATCCCAATTGCCAATAACCAGAATTGTTTTCTTGTTCTCTAACAGCCACAGGAAAAACTAAAATGCTACTTTCTGGTAAAGCCTCAACGTTAAAAAAGCCTTTGTCATCAGCAATTTTTTCTTCACATTTTAAACGGACTCGACTCTGATGATAGAGTGCCATTTCGTGAATAATTCCTATGTCATTATCATCTACGACTACTAAATTTATCGGCGAATCTTGTAAGCTTTGAGGGGTCGGAATCCACTGTGATAAATTATCAACTTGTTGCAATCTGTCGAGAAAACCTAAATTAAAAAATAGGACACTACGACGGTTTTGTAGTTGGACTTGATAGGGTCTAGGTAAGTTATCGGTAGATGGAGTTTTAGTAATTTTCTGGTAGCGACGTAGTAAGCGAGGACAAGTGACCCAAACAATAGGCTGACCAGGACAAAATACAGGAAGCCAAACCAGAGATGCGTATTCAAATTTGATGAAAGCTTCAGTAGTACTATTGGGATTATTTGGTTTTGCTTCGTGTCCGTAAAAGTGATTAGCTAAATCTTGATTGTGCGATCGCATATCCGCCCTAAACCTACCCCGAATCGAACTCCCAGGTATTATCCCCGTCTTAGTAAACTGGTCGCGGAAAATCAGGTTTAAGTTACCTGTTTCTTCCCCCGCACTCGCTCCAACGTGCAGAGGTGCTAAAGTTTCAATAATCCCGTATGCTTTTTGGTACATTTATATAACTCCAAATTCACTCATTAGTTAATTGCACTTGGTAAAGGTAGTGCTAACCCACATCCCCAGCGTTTGAAAGAGGGACCTTCTTTAGGGAACCAGCTATCATCCCACTCTTGCCAAGATTTTTTTATTGGTTCTTTCAACACGTAAACAGTACCTGCAGGAACAGCATAACGTCCGCGAGACAAGAGTTTAGGCGGTTGAGAGTGCTGTATTTTGTCAGAATTCTCTTGCTGTTCTTCTTGCAACTGTTGATTCTCACGATTTCCCAAACGGTGACGCAAGGGTATAGGACGTTCTGTGATTAAACCTTCTAGTGACCAAACTTTTCTCTCGTTGCTTTCTGGATTTTCTTGTTCGTATTTTTGCTTATTACCTTTTTCCAAATAAACAGGTTCTCGTTTAGATAAGCGATTGGAACCCCAAACTGCAGGTGTAATTAATGCAAAACTGCGTCCCACATGTTGGTTGAGTAAATCTTGGACAGTATCGGACAAGTCAAGACAACGAACATCCACCATGTGTCCCTCTCCTCCAAAGCGATACCAATCATCTTTGAGTTTGGTATTGGAAAGGTATACTAAACAAGCATCAGGATTTAGTTGCACGGCATTTTCTAAAAACAAACTACCGCGTTCTAAATCTTGATCAACTCTGCGTTCATCTTCTTTGAGTCGGGGGTGTAGGTGGGGAGTATATTCCCAAGGAGAAAACTCAACCGCAATTTCCACAGGTGGACTAGGTAAACCAAATTGAATTAATTTCCAATCTTGAATTGCAACCCAACTTCCCTTGTCAAACTTACCAGATACACAGGGCAGCCAAGAACCTAAACTTTCTTCGTTATCGTTTTGTTCTTGACTTTTGTGCCATTTTAGTTGTTGTGTCACTGTACCATTTTTGACCAATCGATTGAAAGGAGGACGTTTGGTCATGCGGCTTTTTATCAAGCAATTGAAAGGAGTAGGAACGTAAAAGTTCTGTGGATTTTCACTCCAAGCCCAAAATGGACCTGCGAGTTGTAAATTCTTGAGGTATTTTTCATCGCCTTTATAGTATGCTGCAAATAATCCGGATAAAGCCGCAGCACTAGGGGGAAAACTACTTCCTGAACGTCCGACTAAGTTTTCTGGTGATAGGAATTTCCCAGCACTACCGTAGAGAAAACCTAAAGGTTCGATGACTATCAAATATTTGAATGCAGGACGAGAAGAATTGTTTGATGATGTAGAGTCTTTTTCTACTGTTTCGATTCCTGACATAGGTGAAATCCCACTTTGGCAAGGTTAATAATCCAGTCGTTTATAGCTTTGTTGACTTTGGTCTGATTTAACTCACCAGTCTCGGTATTATTTGTGGTGTAAGGAAGGCGATCGCCTAAAATTCCCGTTTTGATGAGTTTCTTATCTGCATCGTACTTATTCCACCACTTCTCTGGTTTCAGTTTGTCTGTCTGGGTGGGAAAATATATCTCGAACAAACCCGAAGCAATATCTATACTGTTATCGTCACCCTTATCGTCAAAGGCGTGACGTGATTCCAGAACTGCGACATCGTTATATATATGCGTCCAGTTTGGTTTCTCTTGATTGTCTTCTCTATCCCGATAACTCGACAACAAACCCGCTTCTAAAAGCCACCAAGGACACACCCATTCTAAGTGATTACCGTTATTAAACAAAACCCGAAAAGCAATCCGATCTCTTCCATTGCTTTTCGCTGATTTTTCAGCTAAACGACAATGTTGGAGGACATCGCGTTGTGGAATATCGGGACCAGCCCAGACAAAACCAACGCTGACAGTAATTTTCTTTTTTTCCTCTGACTCAACTTTGCCCTCATTCCAAGTATCAGTTTTAAATCTAGAGAAAAAATTCACACAATCGACTGCATATTTTCTGTTATAAAATACACCTAAAAAATCATCACCCCCTGCGTAAACAACACGCCAGTTCGCAATTGTTTTACTTTCGGGTAACTTTTTAAAGTCATCACCCCATTTCCTCATTTCCGTACTAAACTTTGTAATTTCCTCCGCTTCTGTATCTTTATTTGCAAAACTTTTCAGGTATTCAGCAGCTTTATCACCATCTCCTTGAAACCAACCAGTCCAAAATTTTTCTTGCTGTGTTTGTTCACCAGTGCGCTTGTTCTTGTTAAGTCGGCTTAAGTCGGTAAAGCTAGTGGGTTTTAGGTCTTCTGATAGCCGTTTTATTTGCTGAGAAAGGCTTTTAAAAATTACCCCATTATTTCCAAAAAACTGTTTGAGTCGTTCAGTTAATCTGTCAGTAATTTCTTTATGAGTAATCAGTCGCTTGATTAATTCTGGAACACTCAATTCTTCATCTGGATCGATAAAAGATTCCCCGTACTCTTTGCTACGTTCGCTGATTTTCTCGTCAGGAACTTTTAAGCCAACTGACTTTATGAACGATTCTCCTAGTTTCTCACTAAGTGCTTCGTAGAAGGCTGTGATCTCTTTTTTTTCTTGTTGGTAATTGTATTGACGAGGGTCGGAATTTTTACCGAGTCTGGGGTAGGCGATCGCATCCGCACCAGAAAGTGTAGAACTCTCACCCTGCCAGTTTATCCCAGTCCAATCACGCCAATATTTTTTATTATTTAAGCGCTGACGAACATCGCTAATGCTTTCATTAGGTTTTCCTTGAACCCAGAAAAATTCCCATGCATATTTTGTCCACAAACTCCAACTTCTTTTCCAAGATGTATATTCCCATTCACCCTTAACATTCTCCTTAACCCACTTACGACAAGTTTCTGTGACACATTCCCAAGCGGTATCAAAGGCTGATTTTGCATCCTCTTCTGGGAAATTGCCTTCAATAATAATCTGGTTGGGCATTCCTTGGGTCATATTTGGTAAAGCTGGAGAAATAACTCTACAGCCTTTACTTTCGGCAGCATTACAAATCATCCAAGATAAATAAGACAGCAGATAGGAACTCCCATATAAATCTCGCAACTTCCGCGATTTCTCGATAAATCCCTGCACAGGGGCAAAGGTAATGACTGTGTAAATTTTGTGAGTCATATTCAATAAAAAATAGCTGCCTTTTCCTTACTGAATTCTAATCATGGTAAATTTTGTCATACTGAATTTGTCAAGTCTGCAAATCTTCTTGTCTTGTCAAACAAGCTCAAAGCAAATATTCTAGCAAAGACAAAAAAAACGTACCAGTAAATACCCATATCTGATAAAGTTTTTTATAACACAGTTATGGATACGCTACCTTAAGGATTCTTTCCGATATGACGATGTAAACTTTAACAAACCTTAACATTTAGTCAAATGAATCAAGACATCAGCCAGTGCTTTTATCATTGGACGAGTAGATAAATCCTCTGCGCGTTCTAACCGATGAACGCTACCCGTCAGTAATGGTGCTGTTTCTAGCAGTTCGTTGGTGTTTTGCTTCCAGTCGTCAGCGAGAATAACCTCGTCTTCAGTTGCATCTAACTGGCTGTGAATCTTTGCAACGATTTTGAGATTTAATTTTTGACAAAATTCTTCCCACTCTGCAAACTTGGTTGTATCACCTGCAAGGATAACTGCGTGGGATGCTGGCTGCATGATTGTCTCATTTTCTGGGGTGATTTTCCCACCAACATCAACAATGTTAATTAACTGGTTAGCATTTTTGACCCATTGAGCGGCTTCTTGTGCAAATTCTGGGGTAACATTAGATCTCTGACAGTATTTGTTATCGGTCGCTAATTCCTGATTTTGTTCGTAAGTTTTTTGATACCATGAGCCTTCTCCATCGGGACAAGCGGTAATAACATAGGGATAAGGTGCGCCCAATGTACCTAAAATTGACTGTTTTAAACCTTCGCGTAAACAGGATTTGCCTGATTGTGGTGGTCCGCACAAGACTACTTTGATAGGTGATCGCTCGTTTTGGGATTCTTTTGTTTCAACCAAATCTCCCACTTTAAATTCTGGGGAACCGTGTGCAGAAGTGACTATATAGGTTTTGTATCTGATAGCACCTGTTGGTGTACCTATTTTACTACCTAGTTTCGGATCGAGGACGGCAACTATTTCATATAAATGCACGAGTTTGTGAGAGAGAACATAGGCAACGGGGACAGATTGCGCACCGTCAATTAAAATACGTTTGCCTCCAGTAATTTGTCCGGAATCAATCATTTGGTTTAAGACTTCTAGGGCATCTTTAATGATGCGATCGCCCTGTGCAGGTAAAGTCCGATTAAACCCTACTCGCAATACCTCACCTTCTAGCGTCATTTGGTAGCTGTACATATTATTCTGCATTGACCGTGTTCCTTTAGCAACAGCTTTAACAGTTATCAGTTATCAGTTATCAGTTACCAGTTATCACTGTTTACTGTTCACTGTTCACTGTTCACTGATTTAATATGGCATGGGAGTGGAATAGGCGTTTTCCACTTTGGTTGTCCCCCTTCTCCTTAATAAGGAGAGGGGTCAATACGGTTCGGTTAACGTTTTAAGATTTTGAAGATCCCCCCAACCCCTTAAAAAGGGGGGCTTATAACCCTCTTTTACCCCCTTTTTAAGGGGGTCGCCGCAGGCGGGGGGATCTTAACCGAACCGTATTGGGAGAGGGGTGCCCGTAAGGGCGGGGGTGAGGTGTAAGTCATGAATACAACACGCGTAACCACCTTCTACTTAAGAACAAAAGTAACAATCATCAGTCCGGAAATATTTAGTATTCGTTTTGCGCCAATCACTACCAGGAAACTCATAAATCCAGTCAATCCCGGAATCTACATTTAAAAAACCACTCACCATCCCGTGAATCACACCAACACCCGTACTTGCACAGATACTGTTTAGCCAAAAAACCGCTGGATCATTCACACCCTCTAAATAACCCGCACCCGCAGCCATTTGATGAATATCAGAAGGTGCAGACTCTAAAGCCGCCAGTTGCAGATTGATAATATTACCGCACATCAAACACCAACCACCTCCCAGAGGAGGAACAGTCACTCTGCAATACATTCGTGGTGTTTTGTCTGGTTTCACATCAATATGAGTACCCAGACATACCAAAGGACGCATATATTTCAACGCCAATTCTTGAGCAGTTTTTCGAGAAAGATGATTGTCTGTTGCAACCACAATTAAATCGCAAGTTGCTATTTCTGGTTTCGCTAATTCACTTTCAATTGAGGTTGGTATTGTTTTAACACAAGAACCTTCACGGTAAATTCTTTTGATAAGATGCTTGACATAATGCACTTTATGCCATTGTTGTTCTACCATTTCTTGTGTAGCACCAGGCATTCGGTTGAGATTCACTGTTTCTAATTTATCGGGGTCGATTAATACCCAATTTTTCACACCCAAACGCCCTAATAATTCTGCAAAAATTGAACCAATACCGCCACAACCAATTAATGCTACTTTAAGCTGATTCAATTGCTTTTGATTCGCTTCTCCAAAGATTTGTTGACGGGCAAACATTAAATCTGTATTATCCATTATCTCTCTATTTTCCGAGATATGAAACAAGGAATGACATAATTTCACACTCTCAAACTTTTTTCCTTTTCTATCCCAAATCCTGAATTGACAAGATTGTAAATCCTCGTCAAATACACCCGAAATCAAGCGAGGTTTTTTAGGAAAATCAGAAGTAAGAAACCGTGCATATTCCGACTCATAGCGGTCATCAATACAGGAAAAATCAGGGATGTCTTGACCTGCATGAGTATGAATGTGAATGACATCTAAACCTTCTTGAAGATGATTTTCTAGTAAATATGAATGAAAGTGCTGTTTTAATACCAATCCATTCATCGATTGATGTTCGTAGCAGTCAGAAGAAGGAACAACCCAAGTTTTCGGAATATAGCGGATTTTGTTTTTGAAAACTTGATGACGCTGACAAAAGAAAAAACCAATGACTTCTTCGTTAAACATGCGAGACTTGAGCATAGAATCACGAAATTCAGACCACATTTTTGGTGGTATATGCAGAGAAACTTCAGCAGATGTTTTCATATTTTTGAATTTTGTAAGCCCAAAGGCATATTTTGAATTCGAGCATATGGCGGTTTTCTGTAAGGTGGGCATTGCTCACGAATCTTTCAAGTGTTGATCATGTAGACTTTTTTGAGCAATGCCCACCCTACGATTTGTGGTCTATTCATATGAAAACCGCTGTAAGCAAGGGTCAATCTTCACTATTAATCGCGTGACGTGCTGTGACAAACAAAGTCGCAAGATTATGACCTTTTTCAGGATTATGACTAGGTCTCCAAGAATTCGACCATACATCCTGATTAAATCCTCCTCCTAATCCCACACAATACCAATACCATCCTTGTTCACTTAAAAACGGCGCACCATAATAACTCTGTCTGGTAAAGTGATGATCTCCCTCTCCCACCGAATTCCACGGATAATTTAGATAACAACCAATAGGAGGAAGTCGTGGATAATCTGATGGTAATAAAAACAAAATATCTGTGTTAGAAACAGTGAACTTTTTTGAAGATAAAGGCATTCCTTTGATAAGAACAGCCGTATATTTGATGTCGCCAACTGTTTTGCTACCAACAATGACTTTTTTGGCGACTTTTTCTAACAGCTTGAGTTCTTCTATGATTCTCGTACTCGGCTGAAAACCCGATTTATCTTGGCTAATTGTAACTGTCATACTTCACCTTTCAAATAGTCATCAGTTATGAGTCATCATTTTTTTTGATAACTGTTCACTGTTCACTGTTCACTGTTCACTGTTCACTGCATTGCCCTTTCACAATTTTGGGCACAGTCCAAACCTTTGAACCTTCTTTGAGTGCTTCGTTATTTTTTAGAGGACGAGTACCACTAAAACCCTCTTCCATCACATCATCCTGACCAATTTCTGGCAGTTTTTTTCTTAGCTCTTCTACAGTTGTACCTTCTGGTAAATCAACCAGTTTGCCATTAATAATTGCTCTCATTCAATTTCCTCAATGTCTTTTCACGAATTTGATTGATTGGTAGAGATATAACCGTCGCTTCGCTCCAATTCAAAAATCAAATAGGATTTCTATAGAAGCGAAGAGGTTATGCAATACGGTTCGGTTAAGGAGGTTATCTCAAAGGAGATCCCCCCAACCCACGCCAGGTGCTACAAGTCGGCAGAGCCGCCCAACGCACTGGCTCCCCTTAAAAAGGGGGGCTATGTTACCCATTTACCCCCTTTTTAAGGGGGTCGCCGCAGGCGGGGGGATCTTATCCGAACCGTATTGAGAGGTTATGTGTCAAGTTTCTACATGAGTCAATGTTTTTTATCCCTAATATAATGTTGTTGACTTGAAGCAAAATCTAACTCTGTAGATTCTGTATGTTGTTGAGACTGATGGTTGTTATATTCAGGTAGATGATTTGTGCTAAACATAAACGACAAGCCTACCAAACCGACAACACTGCTAATCTTGATAAATAGCAACTGTTTAGTTTGCTTTGATGTCATCTCCTCAAAAAAGCCAATTCTTTTATCAAGATTTTGTAAATAGAATTTAGCACTATTTACCTCCTGATTTACCTTTTGCAAATATTGTATGTAGTCTTGTCTGCTAAGATCAGTCACTTGAGATTCTAAAAACTCACAACGTCGAATTATTGTTTCAGTCTTTTGTGTCAGTTCCTCTAACTGACTTTGTTCTTGATTAATTAACTTGCCATTCACTGTGTTCATAAATAAGTCCTTTGTTTTTACACTTATCAGTTTCATCATTTGGTAACGCTTCCTCCACGATATGTCCTTGCTAACTAAACCACGAGCACGCTCAAATTCATTAATCAAAAACATTAGAACTACCTATCCTGTAAAAATTTTGGTTAGTATCATGCTGGTCAAATTTATCAAATACCTCAGTTAAATCGACCACACTATTAGCGGAATTTTTTAACTCACTTCCTAGAGATTGTTCGACTGAAGCAACCTCAACTCGCATTCCCCTTCTTCTGAGTTTTTCTGCTAAATAAGCAAAATCAGAATCTCCTGTCACCAAAACAACAATATCTGGTTTAACTTCTAAAGCCAATTCAATGGCATCCATCGCCATCACAACATCAACATTATTCTCGTATTCATCTCCCTTAGATTTACCTTCTTTAGTCACAATTAAGAAACCATTACTTCTTGCCCAGTAGATAAATTTTTCTTTGCTTTTGCGCTGTTCCTCAAACCTTTCTTTTGCAGGAGGTAAACCAAGATAAATCACCATATCTATTAGTTCTCTCCCCTCTTTTGGATCTGCTAAATATTCCCGCACTTTATGCCAGTTGATTTTGCGATTAAAATTTTGTGCTGCCATAAAGGTGTTATCGCCATCCGCAAGAATCATGACTCGACGAACATTTCCCATACACTCTCACCATTTCTTTTGGGTTTGTGTTTTCTTATTTATGATTAAAACTCATGGGTGGAAAGTGCTATTTCCTCTTTCCTCAGATTCCCGACAACTTCGCCAAAGTTGTCGGGAATCTTGTCTTGTTCGTATGCCCCGCATGGGAATGCCTAAAAGGACGCTTAGTTCGCGTGCAAAAAACCCGGTTTCTTCAAGAAACCGGGTTTCTGTCCGGGTGCTTAAGTGTTATGCGTAACTAATATCAAATTATTTGCTAAAGCGATCGCCGCAATTTGTAAATCATATATTTATTAAGCGAATGCAAACATTTGAATCGAGAAGATAGGTCAAAACAATGGCTCTCTGGTTTCAAATTCTCCTTGTTCTGGTCTTTGTAGCGGTTCTCCCACCCAACCGCCGATGACTTCTTCAAAAAAACCAGGCATCCAGCCCTGTTGTTGTGGTGTAACTTTTTGAATTGTTACCGTAACTTCGATTTCTGTATCTGCCAATTCTACTGGAATATCAAGATGTAATACTCTATCAGAGCCTACACGCGAACGTATTTTGATACTTTTCATAACACTTTATCTTTTTGAGAGTCAGAGGAAGCAAAGATGCTCGTCAAATCGTTGCAGTTACGATGCTTGGCTTGGCTTACTGCGTTCAATCTCATTGCAAATGTCCGCAACCGTCATATTTCCAAACAGTTGCTCTTTCACCTTCAGATAATCGACAGGCTGCGACATTGTTTCTCGAATGAAGAACGCAGCCTTCCCAATTCCCAAACGTTCAACCAACGCTTGAATCGCTTCACACCTAATTTCATCATTCTTAGGCACAGATATTGCTTGAGTCATAGTTCTTTAAGGCTCCTGATTTTCTGATTTAATTAAAGCCACAGCCAACTCAGTCGGAGTTTTCATCGCAACTGTGCCGCTATACTTCTTAATGATTCTGTCATCACAAGTAACGAAACAGTCTGCCCCTACTACTTCCGCACAGGCAAGATGTAGCGCGTCTACCCCTTTGATTCTATCGCGAGCCTCTATGTCCTGGGCTGCTGTTGTTACGGCGTTGGAGATTTCCTGAAAGTACTTTGCTTTCTGAAGAACTTTCCGGACAAAGGTTTGACGCTCACTGTAAGGATTTCTATCTGTCTCAAACACTAAAGCGTCTGAAGAAATCAGTTCCACTGATTCATACTCAATCAACAGAAAAATCAGCTGCATTGAGGTTGCTTCTAGATAGATTCGTGCTTGAGACTGATCATCAAAAATCCGGTTGAGAACACTAGTGTCTAAATATATTTTCAAAAATTTACCTATCAATTAAATATAACGATTATGGCTTTAGATTATAAGCCAATACGGTTCAGTTAGAGCCAAAAACCTTAAACCGCGTAGGTTGGGGAGCCAGCACTGCAGGAGGGTTTCCCTCCGTAGGTGTCTGGCGTTTGAGGAACGAAACCCAACATTTTTAACCCAATCGGTAGGGGGTGCATCGTAAGAATGTTCAAGTTTTATGACGAGAGTTTCCAACTAATCCGATTTAACCCAATCGGTAGGGTCAACTTTAGAATTTTCGGCTCCAGACTTATCAAGTGTTTCCAACTAATCCGATTTAACCCAATCGGTAGGGGGACGCCAAACCAATGTTAAAAGTGGGTGTATCATAAAGTTTCCAACTAATCCGATTTAACCCAATCGGTAGGGTTGCTTTGTCGTTTACTAGTTCTCTCAGGGTTTCTCTCGTTTCCAACTAATCCGATTTAACCCAATCGGTAGGGTCTATAATTACTACATGTTTCCAATAGACAACGAAGGTTTCCAACTAATCCGATTTAACCCAATCGGTAGGGAGGGTCTTGAACAATGGCAACGAGAAGATAAAGATATGAAAGTTTCCAACTAATCCGATTTAACCCAATCGGTAGGGCTTGCGCCTAAAAATGATGACACCAGCTTGTTTCTGTTTCCAACTAATCCGATTTAACCCAATCGGTAGGGCATATATTCAAGGTTGGCAAGACGGAACTGTTACATTAAGTTTCCAACTAATCCGATTTAACCCAATCGGTAGGGTTTTGCTATACTGTCAATACCATCTTGGAAAAAGAATGTTTCCAACTAATCCGATTTAACCCAATCGGTAGGGTTTTCTCTTCTTTATATACGAAAGGGAAAGAAAGTTAACGTTTCCAACTAATCCGATTTAACCCAATCGGTAGGGTAAGTTTAGGCATGAATTTTCGTAAAAGTAGTATTTTTGTTTCCAACTAATCCGATTTAACCCAATCGGTAGGGTTTTTCTTTAGTTTGTAGTAGTAAAACTACTTTAGGTTTCCAACTAATCCGATTTAACCCAATCGGTAGGGTTTTCGGTTCTGAAGTTTTAGAAAATGGTTCAAAAGTTTCCAACTAATCCGATTTAACCCAATCGGTAGGGTGAAAGCAAGCAACAAAAACATCGTTATTAATGGCGTTTCCAACTAATCCGATTTAACCCAATCGGTAGGGAAAACTGTCTATACGAGGTAAACATGAAAACCCGTGTTTCCAACTAATCCGATTTAACCCAATCGGTAGGGCTTTTGGTTTGCTGGCCGCTGGTTTGGTGCTTTCTCCTACCATTGTTTCCAACTAATCCGATTTAACCCAATCGGTAGGGGAAACCGGGACATCCTGGGATATCACGGTGTTTCCAACTAATCCGATTTAACCCAATCGGTAGGGCATTGGCTTCTCCAGCTTGGATGCCGTCTTACAAGTTTCCAACTAATCCGATTTAACCCAATCGGTAGGGGTTACATTCTGCAACTGCCGGAACTATCAATGACCCGTTTCCAACTAATCCGATTTAACCCAATCGGTAGGGTTAAAGATTTTACCCCTACCAGTGAGGGTATAGAAGGTTTCCAACTAATCCGATTTAACCCAATCGGTAGGGAATAGAGAGCTGCGTTCGCCAGGATATTACCCTTGGGTTTCCAACTAATCCGATTTAACCCAATCGGTAGGGAGTTCGTCTAGCAGCCCTTACCCAGTGAGGGTTTCAGCCGCCAAATCGACGCACCTCTGAAAAGATCATATATTTTTTGCAAAATAGAAGCAAAACACATACCTCAAATCCTTATCCAGCAAGCAATCGACGCACCTTGACGAAAAATATAGGGTTTCGGCGATTCTCCGAGGTGCGTCGATACACCATCTAAAAATCACCCCTAATCTTCCTAAAACCTAGATAACATAATACTTTGGCGGTGGTTGGGGAGACTCACCACCAATTGTTAACACTCTGGAAACCGCTTCCTGCGATATCCAGTAAAACCGCACATTATCCTCCACTGGTTTCACTAACTTTTTCACCTTTTCATGAAGTTCTCGCATTTCCTCCAAACTTAGAAAACATTCAAACACAGAAAGTTGGACTCTTCGCCCATATCCCTCTAGGAAATTAGATAACTTCGTGCGTCTTTTGTCCTCAGGAATATCATATACAATAAGCACCAGCATGCAACAATTAAATAATATAAATTCATGAAAATACAAGTTTTTTAGGATAATTCAAAACAAAGCAAGCATATTAAATGTGTAAGTTATATCGAACTTAGATGATTACTTGTGTGTGGCGATCGCCACACACAAACATGTTTTTATAAATTAGGATACTCCCAATTCAAAATCTCAGAATCTTAAACTGCTCTTAAAAAAGGTTCATAGGGAACCCCCGACAACAAACACCGTTTATATCGTCTTACTTGTAATTGAATCGCATGGCGATAGGTTGTTTGAGATTGCAAATCTGGATGAGAAACTTCTTCATTCATGCGGGTTTCAAATTGTTTAAGAAAGACTCGTCTTGCTGATTGATTTAAATAGACTCCTCCTGTGCTAGAAACTATGTCAAAATCTTGTGGGTTGAGTAAAGATTTATTAATAATCTTTAAAACAAAGCTATCAACAACAACAGACCTCATTTCCTCCATTAAATCAAACGCTAAATAAGGTTTTTGTTTCTCCCCATAATGAAAATTTCCTAAATAAGGAGAAAGTCCCTCAGCGACAAGAAAACTTAGAACATTGTTAAACAATAGCGTGTAACCAAAACTCAATAAAGAATTGACTGGATCAGTGGGAGGTTGACGGTTACGCAGAGAAAATTCAAACTTAGAATTAGTAATTAATTGACCAAAAGCCGGAAAATATCTCGCAGCAGCTATTCCTTCATAACCGCGTAACGTATCTAAATTATCTACTAAATCCAGCGAGTCGATATCTTGACTGATTCCAAAAATAGCTTTTTCCACTTCTGTGACTTTGCGCTTGCGATTCAATCGCAATAATAGCTGCTTAGAATTCATCAATTTACCGAAAACGATCGCTCTCGACACCTGAAATTGAAAATAATCATCTTGGCGTCTTTCAATCTGGATTAATTGATTATCTAAATTCGTTGACTCTTCACTCCATAAATGACCGTGATATTGACCACTTTGACTGAGAAACAAGACAGGAATTTGTTCTTGTAAACAAGCTTGAATCACCGGAGTGGACAGTTGAATATTGCCAAAAACGAGAATTTGCTGCACTTCTCGAATCGGGACTTCAAGTTTTGGTTTTTCAGAAACATGAATGATAAAGCGTTGGTAATCTTTATAAATATTTGTGCCTTGTTCGATCAGATAAATAGCTGCCATTTCTCGATGCCAAATATTTTTTTGAAAAGGACTGTTATCCTCTTCAGTTTGAAGAGGTGATTCTGTCTCTATTTCTGCGAAGAAGGGTTGATGTAGAGTCGCAACATTTTTTAAATACGCGATATCCTCGTTCCCAGGCTCAAGGTTAGAAATAACTTCAGAGATGTATTGCTTCTCGTCACCTGGAGGTAAAACCTCCCACACTGCATTCCCATCCTCTGGATGGGAACGAGGGGAAGGATGGGAACGAGGTGAAGTCCACGTAGGCGGACTTGGTTTGTGTAGCAGCGAATTCCATTCGCCAGATGTTTCTACAATATCTTCCTTACCTTCCTTGCTTGCGTCCCCAGATTTGGGACTTTTTTTTTACTGCTATTTTGAGATTGATTTTGTTTTTCTATAGCAGATTTCAACTTCTCCTCATTAACATTAACGGGGAAAATTGCATTCTCCAAAAAACCATGACCTAAAAACCGAAACCCACGCCCAAAATTAGTAATTTGGGTTTTCTCAGCATTCATCGTCAATCCCATCGAATTCAACAGATTGATAATTTCTGACTTCGCTGACAAAATTCGCTCTTGAGTACGCGATAAAACCAAAAAATCATCTGCATAACGCACGAGTTTTAAATCAGTTGCGCTCACGCATTCATCAAATTCATGTAGATAAATATTCGCCAACATCGGAGAAATCACAGCACCTTGAGGAATACCTTTTTGCGGTAAGACTAACCCCTCTGCAGTGAACACCCCAACTGATATCCAAGACTTAATCAAACATAAAATTCCCGGATTATCTATATATAATCTGACTTCTTTTAATAACCTGTGATGGTCGATATTATCAAAAAATCTGGTTATATCCGCATCCAACACCCAATGATATCCCATATCTCGCCAATCAGCGATTTTTTCTACCGCATTAAGATAAGATAAATTGGGACGATAAGCAAAACTAGCAGGCGAAAATTTATCCTCCATTAACGGATACAGTATATTCAACAAAGCCTGCTGCACAATTCTGTCCCGTACAGTTGGTATTTTTAACTCTCTTTGAGTGCCATTTCTTTTGGGAATAATCACCTGCTTGCAAGGACAAGGTTGATAAGTACTATTAGCAACAGCATTTAGTAATTGATAAATATTTACAATTTGATTGCGAGCAAAACTATCAATCGTTTCTCCATCTACTCCTGCACATCCGCGATTTTCTGCTACCTTTTGCCAAGCATTTTGAAAATTCTTAATATCAAGAAATCTGCTAGCAATATCAATCATCTTTCACCTTCTCAAATTCACGAACAATACGATTTAATTCCTCTACCAACCAGGAACGATCATCACTTTCTAAAAACACTGCCAGCAAAGTACGGTAATACCATAAAGTTCCATCTTTACCACCCTTGAACTTTTGCCAGGTTGCTTCTCCTTCTTGATGTAAATCATTCAAAATAGAACGAGCATTATGCAATTTATCCGCTAGGGCTACCCTACGAATCGAAGCTGAAGCATGACGCAATTTTTCAATATATTGCTGTTTGCGTTCTTGCCAAGGTGGCTTTGGTATCGTATCTGAATCAGTGCAACCGTCAACTATTTCACAGACTCTTTCACCAAACATATTTAAAATGACTTGGCGGGTAGCTTCGCCTCCTTGATCTTCGATCGCATCATGTAATAATCCTGCGATCGCCTCATCTTCGTCGCCACCATCTTCTAATACCAGCGCCGCCACACTTAATAGATGACTAATATAAGGTACATTACCTACTCCTTTTCTAGTTTGTTTAGCGTGAAGTCTGGTAGCGTAAACCAAAGCTTGTTCAAAACGATGAGTTAATTTTGATGTTTCTGTTGGGTTTGAGTTCATGGTATGATTTCCCTGATAATTTACATATCTTGTTATTTATAAAGTCTGTAAGTCGCTTCCATATCTCTTGTCATGCGATCGCGAAAATGCCAAGGTAAGATAACCTCCACATTTGGTCCCCAAGCCCGCAGACGCATCACGATGTTATTATCATTAACACGATAATCGACTTTGCAATAAATATCTTTTTCCGAACGAGATTGTAAGGTTGAAACCAGATATTTTTGTTCTACTGATGCTAAAGGAGTGTAAACCTTCACTAATTTTTCAACCTGTTGGAGAGAGATTTGTGTAAACATTTCCTCGCGTTCCGTTCCTTTAATGTTATTTCCATAAAAATACTGGTCAAATTTCAAAACTAATAACTCCTGTGGTTGATAGATATCAAAACCCCAAGCGGCTGACATTTTTTCTTTAATATCGTCAGGATTCGGTGGAAATTTACCCTGACATTTATTTATAAAGTGTTTGGGAATATTTGCATCATCTACATTTTTTGGCAATTCATCTAATTCGAGAATTCGGTCAAGACGATAATCATACCAATCTATTTTGCTCCAACTATTATCCTCATCTTGCTTAGGAGTTTGACCGTAAGCAAATAGATAAGGTGCGCGTTGATAGTAGTAAATACAAACCGGATAAACAATACAATCAACTGTATCATGATAGAGTTTAGCACTTTGATAAGTTAACTTCACCAACGGTATCTTCTCTTGTGCCCAAAGATTTTTCAACTGCTTTTGCAGCAACTCAATGCGCTCATATAGCCGGGAATGAACGATGTATTCTGCATGAATAAAAAATCGCTGAATACCATTAATGGGTTGAGAAAATGAATTATTGAAAGCAGACAATTCTTCATTGGTAAACTGTTCTGAAGGAATTTCTTTCTCTTCCAGACGTGCTAAGAAAAAATCTGGAAAATTATCTACTTTCAAGTATGTAATTTGATTGACTTCTGCTTGACTCTGTGGTTTTTTTAACCATCCCAGATTGACTAATGACTGAAAGTCATATTCTTTCAAATTTCGACTAGTGACAGCAAATAAACGCCCATCCGACAACGATTTAGAAAATTTCTGAGATTTTTTGCCATTGCTAGTCGTCACTGATGCGTTATCTTGTTGACTATTTATCAGGGAATTAGTAATTATCCCCGTCAACAGCAAACTTTCTAATTCATCAAATTGAATACAATAATATTTTTGAAATGACTGAGACCATTTCTTTTTATCAATAGTTAAACTGGATGCAAACAACCACTCAGTTAATTTTGTAGCGCAGCGACATTCTTGATGATGTAAAATTGGAGCCTTGTCGCGTGAATGTTGCTTGGTCGCATCCAGAAAAAACAAATCGCGCCATTGAAGAAAAGTAAATTCTTCTTGTAATTCTAATTTAATTTCATCACCGTCATCTCCATAGATAGAACGTAAAATAACCCATAATCTTACCGCTTTCCCTAAGTTTTGTTTTAAGGAACCCGGCGTTAACAACTTTAAGACTTCTACACTGGGAGGATAGTTAAAAACTTCTCTCTTCATAATGCGTCCTGCTGCTTGTGGAGTATGTTTCCAGATTAACAGCAGGTGGAAAATGCTATTTCCATCTTTTAAGAAATACAGGGAACAGGGAATATAGCGCTTCTCGATGGCGTGCAATACGCGGCTGTAGAGACGTAGCATGCTACGTCTCTACATTATGCCTGGCTAATCCGATTTAACCCAATCGGTAGGGTACCTTGATTTTTTCTTGCGCCAAAAAGCAGACGTAGCGTTTCCAACTAATCCGATTTAACCCAATCGGTAGGGACTATACCCTATTTATGCTTCTGGATTAAATATATTCCAGTTTCCAACTAATCCGATTTAACCCAATCGGTAGGGGGTTACAGTTGGATGAACAAGAAGGGTATACCAGTTGTTTCCAACTAATCCGATTTAACCCAATCGGTAGGGGTTCTGGTTTATTGTTTAGGAAATAAGGAGAATCGTTCAGTGTTTCCAACTAATCCGATTTAACCCAATCGGTAGGGGTGGTATTCAAGCTAAACACAAAGACAGGAATGTTATGTCACGTTTCCAACTAATCCGATTTAACCCAATCGGTAGGGTTTAATGCGCAATGCGCAGCAAATGTAGGACTGCAGAGTTTCCAACTAATCCGATTTAACCCAATCGGTAGGGCGTTATAACAACGTCACATCGGCTAAAGTATCAGGTTTCCAACTAATCCGATTTAACCCAATCGGTAGGGGCATAGCTATCGTACTGGAGATGTTGTCTTCAGTTTCCAACTAATCCGATTTAACCCAATCGGTAGGGACTCCTTCAGAAGAGTTTTACGTTTTTCCCAAATGGCCGTTTCCAACTAATCCGATTTAACCCAATCGGTAGGGTTTGAATTTCAGAATCAGCTCGAAAAAGTGCTGTGGTTTCCAACTAATCCGATTTAACCCAATCGGTAGGGCAGAATTGAAGTCATAGGCTCTAGAAGCCGATGGTTTCCAACTAATCCGATTTAACCCAATCGGTAGGGGCAAACGCAAAAGTTACAGTTAAAGACCGTAGAACAGGGTTTCCAACTAATCCGATTTAACCCAATCGGTAGGGCATCATCAGTTCCAAAAGAAAAAGTGGAGGTGATAAATATTAGTTTCCAACTAATCCGATTTAACCCAATCGGTAGGGTGGGAGTATTTAGGTTGATTTTGGGCGCATACTTCGTTTCCAACTAATCCGATTTAACCCAATCGGTAGGGAGTTCGTCCAGCAGCCTTTACCCAGTAAGAGTTTCAGCCGCCAAATCGACACCACTCTAAAAAACATTATACCAGTTGTGCAAAATTGAGCAACACACATACCTCAAACCCTTGCCCTACAAGCAATCGACACCACTCAACGAAAAATATAGGGTTTCAGCGATTTGGCGAGTGGTGTCGATGCAGATCTAAAAATTACCCCTAATCTTCCCCAAACCTAGATAACATAATACTTTGGCGGTGGTTGGGCTTATCAAAGCGAATTTGGTATTATGAAACATCAGTACTACAGTTCCAATAACCCATCTGGTGGTGTAATTTCAATGCGACCAGCTGCCAAATCTACCACTGGCACTATAGCTTTCACAAACGGAATTAAAATATTCTTTTGACTTTTCTCCCCAAGTTGTCCCTCTTGATGCAACTGCACTTCTAATAAATCATGACCAGCAGGAAGAATATCCACGACTGAACCAAGAAGTTCCCCAGATTCCTGGATAAAAACTGGTAAGCCAACCAAATCTATGACGTGATATTCATCTTCTCCTAATTGAGGGCGATCGCTCTGTTGAACCATCAACTTACACCCGCGCAATTCCTCCGCTTGGTTGCGATCTTCCACTCCCTCCAATTCGATGATGTACAAATTTTTACCCGGTATATAACGTCCTGATAGTAATTCTACGGTTTTCGGTTCCGTCTGCTCAGGACGCAACAACCAACGTATTCCAGGCACCTCAAAGCGTTCCGGGAAATCCGTATCAGGATAAACCCGCATCTGTCCATCCAACCCTTGAGGTGCCACAATTGTGCCAATTTCCAGCCAGCCTTCAGGAGTGGAGAATAGGGAGGATGAGGAAGATCTTGCTCTGCTATCTTCCTTATCTGCCTTCTTCGTGATCTTTTTCTCTACGTTCTTGCGGTTTGTCATACTCAACTAAGCACTAACAGCAGCACGTTGATAAACCTGTTGTACCACTTTTGCCAAACGCTGCATACCCGTGGCAATTTCCTCATCACTTCCAGTGAGACTAATACGGACACACTGGTGCTTGTGTTCCCACTCTTCGTGCAACCCAGGGAAGAAACTACTACCAGGAACAACTATAACACCTACTTGCTTGAGTTCTTGGTAAAACTCCCAGTCTGTTATTGGCAAGTCTTGCAACCACAACCAAGAAAAAATTGCCCCCTCACCACGATGGAGGAACCAAGGTAAATCATCGGGCATCGCTTCGTTTAACGTGTTTTCCAAAACTGTAAACTTATTCTGATAAAACGGGCGAATAACCTGCACAGAAATATCTGCCAGTGCACCAGAGTTAATAGCACGCGCTGCGATCGCTTGTCCGTAGCGTGAAGCGTGGATACAAGCATTTGTTTGGAAACCCTCTAGAACTTGAATCACCCGTTCATCCCCAATCGCAATCCCAATGCGTTCTCCTGGCAATCCAGCTTTTGATAAACTCATGCAATGGATAATATTATCACCAAAGATTGGTGTCATTTCAGTAAAGTTCATCGCTGGGAACGGGGGGGCGTATGCCGAGTCAATGAACACTGGTACATCATAAGGCGCTGCAAGGGCGGCGATTTTTTTCACCTCATCATCCGTAAGGACATTACCAGTGGGGTTGCAGGGACGAGAGAAGATAACGCAACCAGTTTTCTCTGTAATCGATAGTTTGCTAAAGTCGGGGCGGTATTTAAACTTATGTGCGGCTGCGTCGATATCCAATGTAGGTTTGTAAGCAATTAAGGCTTCTGGCACTAGACATACACCACCGTATCCTGTATAATCTGGGCTGAGTGGCAGAACGATTTGCTTAAGTTCACCGCTGGTAGTGTACCCGCCAAAAGCATTCGCAGCATAAAAGTAGAGAGTTTGACTTCCTGGGCTGATAAGGATGTTGCGTTCAGTCAAATTCAAGTTATATCGCTGATTAAAATCCCTAACAATTGCTTCAATCAGTGGTAAATAGCCCTGACTTGGTCCATAACGACAAACGACTTCACCATATTCTGGGCTAGCCAGCAATTGTGCCGTGCAATCCCGCCATAACTGTTCCACTTCAGGCAAAATCAACGGATTACCAGCACTCAAATTTATCAATTGCTGCCCTGTATGAGCTCGTAAAGTTTCAACAATGTCCTTCATAATGGCTCTAACTCCAGTCAGGTTGGACATCTGGACGCCGAATTGAGTCAGGGCAGGGTTCATAGGCGATGAAAAAATAAACGTAATCTAATGGTGGGCAAAAAAGCTGCTAGCGCTTATATCCAATGTAACTACACAATGGCACTATCGTGTACAGCAATACCAAAAATCGTAGGGTGGGCATTGCTCACAAAAGCTTATGTGATAGACATTTGAGATAGTAATGAGCAATGCCCACCTTACAGAAAAACGCTGTAAACTAACTTGTAGCGTCCCTGTAGGGCAAATTTTGAATTTCTGATGAGGAGAACTGATTTTGAAAGTAAAAGCAGCAGTAGCTTACAATCCGGATAAGCCGTTGAGTATTGAAACAGTTCAACTAGAAGGACCATCAGCTGGGGAAGTGATGGTCGAGATTAAAGCTAGCGGAGTTTGCCACACCGATGCTTATACTCTTTCTGGTAAAGATCCTGAAGGTTTATTCCCAGCAATTTTAGGACACGAAGGCGCAGGTATTGTTGTAGAGGTGGGCGAAGGGGTTACTAGCGTCAAGCCAGGAGATCATGTTATTCCTCTATATACCCCAGAATGCCGTAGTTGTGAATATTGTCTCAGTCTCAAAACCAATCTTTGTCAGGCAATTCGCACGACTCAAGGGCGCGGTGTTATGCCTGATGGTACCAGTCGATTCTCCATTGATAAGCAGATGATTCATCACTACATGGGGACATCCACCTTTTCCAACTATACGGTACTGCCAGAAATCGCCGTCGCAAAAATTCGTGAGGATGCGCCGTTTGATAAAGTTTGTTACATTGGCTGCGGCGTGACAACAGGAGTTGGTGCAGTCATCAATACGGCAAAAGTCGAACCAGGAGCAAATGTGGTGGTTTTCGGTTTGGGTGGTATTGGCTTAAATGTCATCCAAGCGGCACGGATGGTAGGAGCAAATATGATTGTGGGGGTAGATCTCAATCCCAACAAAAAAGCTCTGGCAGAAAAATTTGGCATGACTCACTTCGTCAACCCCAAGGAAGTTGAAGGAGATTTAGTTCCTTACCTGGTTGACTTAACAAAAGGCGGTGCTGATTACAGTTTTGAATGCATTGGTAATGTGAATATTATGCGCCAAGCCTTGGAATGTTGTCACAAAGGTTGGGGAGTCAGCGTGATTATCGGCGTTGCTGGTGCTGGCGAGGAAATTAGCACCCGTCCTTTTCAACTAGTGACTGGGCGTGTGTGGAAAGGTTCAGCGTTCGGTGGTGCAAGAGGACGAACTGATGTACCAAAAATTGTTGATTGGTATATGCAGGGCAAGATAAATATTGATGATTTGATTACCCATGTGATGCCAATTGAGCAGATAAATGATGCCTTTGAATTGATGCACAAGGGCGAGTCAATTCGGAGTGTAGTCACGTTTAATTAGTTAAGGAAGCACACAGAAATTTTCCTGGTTTACCTCGTTCCTCTCGTTCCCAGCCTCTTCCCTCGTTCCCTCGTTCCCTCGTTTCCCTCGTTCCCTCGTTCCCAGTCTCTGGCTGGGAATGCATTCCATGAGGCTCTGCCTGTTGAGATTTGTATACTATGAAATCATGCCACGCATCTTTGAGAACATAGATTTGCAACTGCTACCGATTTCGCGAGAGACGCTGAAGATGTCGTATCGGGCAGATTTTTGCGTTGGCTACTTCAATTCTATAATTGTAATTCATTTATCAAAAATTCCCTATGAGTGAACTCAATCTAGAGAATTATAGTAAATGGCTAATTGCTGTTAAACAGCGTATTCGTGCAGCCCAGTATGAAGCGTTAAAAGCAGTTAACAAAGAATTAATTGCTCTCTACTGGGACATTGGGAGGTTAATTGTTAGTCGTCAACAGGGGGAAACTTGGGGGAAGTCGGTGGTCAAAAATCTCTCTCAAGACTTACAAATAGAGTTTCCTGGCATACAAGGATTTTCAATTGCCAATCTTTGGCGAATGAAACTTTTTTATGAAACTTATGTGAATAATGAAAAACTCGCACCAATGGTGCGAGAAATTGGCTGGACTCACAATCTGGTCATTATGGAGAAGTGTAAAGACGACCTCGAACAAGAATTTTATATCCGCATGACGCGGAAGTTTGGCTGGACTAAAAATGTTTTAATGAACCAGATTGAAAATCAAAGTTATGAGAAAACTTTACTCAATCAAACTAATTTTGACCAAACTGTTCCAGAGAGTATTCGTAACAAAGCAAAATTAGCGGTTAAAGATGAGTATACATTTGACTTTTTAGAACTAGCAGACGAACATAGTGAGCGTCAGTTAGAGCAAGCTATTTTGACGAAGGTGGAACCATTTCTTGTAGAAATGGGCGGAATGTTTACATTTATCGGTAGTCAGTATCGTTTAGAAATTAGTGATAAAGAATATTTTATTGATTTATTATTATTTCATCGCCGCTTGAAGTGTTTGGTGGCTATTGAGTTAAAAATCGGTGAATTTTTGCCAGAATATGTGGGTAAAATGCAGTTTTACTTGGCAGCGTTAGATGACAAAGTAAGATTAGAGGATGAAAACCCTTCGGTGGGTATTATTCTCTGTAAGTTGAAAGATAAAACTATTGTGGAATATGCGTTGAGGGAGTCGAATAAACCTATTGGTGTGGCGACTTATCGGATAGTTTCAACGTTACCGCAAGAGTTACAGGATAAACTTCCTGCACCGGAACAGGTAGCAAAATTGTTAGAAGGGTTTTAAAGTCTCAATTACCACAAAAGAAGTGAGTTATGAGACAGTAAAAGTAACCAAATTTCAACACTCATGACTAACCCCAACCTCACCTCAGAATATAAATCCTTCGGTGGTAAACTCGGCTTCTATACTCATCCCTCCTCTACCTGTAACGGGGAAATGCGCTTTGCTGTCTACCAACCACCGCAAGCCACCCAAAAACCAGTACCAGTTCTTTATTTCCTCTCTGGTTTGGCTAGCACAGAAGAAAACTTTATGATTAAAGCTGGGGCACAGCAATATGCGGCAAAATACGGTTTAATGCTGGTTGCACCAGATACTAGTCCCCGCAACACTGGTATTCCTGGTGAGGATGACGACTGGGACTTTGGGACAGGTGCTGGCTTTTATGTGGATGCAACTGTTGAACCTTGGGCGTCTCACTACCGAATGTATAGCTATGTTGTGCAAGAATTGCCTGCTTTAATTGCCGAACATTTTCCTGCACAACCAGAGAAACAAGGCATTTTCGGTCATTCAATGGGGGGACATGGTGCGCTTGTTTGCGCTTTGAGAAATCCCCAGCAATACAAATCAGTCTCAGCTTTTGCACCCATCGCCGCACCAATGCGCTGTCCTTGGGGTGAAAAGGCGTTTAGCCGATACCTTGGTGAGGATAAGGAAAGTTGGCGTGCTTACGATGCCAGTGAATTGGTCAGGCAAACACGATACCACAGTCCGATTCTCATCGATCAAGGTACGGCTGATAAATTTCTTAGTCAGCAGTTGCTACCTGAGGTGTTAGAGCAAGTTTGTGCAGCAGTTAACCAGCCGCTAAACTTGCGTTATCAAGATGGCTATGACCACAGTTATTATTTCATCGCCAGTTTTATTGAGGATCACATCCGTCACCATGCGCTTTCATTAACGGTTTGACACTCCTGGCTTGAGGAAATATAAATTTAAAGCGGTGGTGCTGGAAGCGGTCTGGCTGGGGCTGACATCGGATTTATCCCGCCTTGCCCCACTTGAAACTGACTCATCATGTCGTGGTCTTCATGAACCATGTTGTGGCAATGGTACATAAATTTACCCGCAAAAGGTCTAAACCTCCCAATCACCCGTACTGTCTCATTTTCACCAACGTAGGCGACATCCTTCAGACCAACCTCATAAGGAAAAGGCTGTTGACCATTACGGTCAAGTATTTGAGCATCAATGAGGTGGAGGTGCATTGGATGAAACGAGAGATTTGCGGTGTTGCTAAATGTCCATATTTCCACGTCTTCCAGTTGAGGATTTGCATCCACTCGATTTCGGTCCCACCCATTACCATTGATCACCCACATTCCATTACTATTCTGCTCCACTGTGAAGTTGCGAGTTCGTACAGCTGAGGATTCTGGAATAAATTGAATATTGCGTAGTGTGCTAGGAACAACGCTGTCATCTGTTTCAGAACGCACTACATCAAAGCGCATAATTTTGTCTGTGTTGGCGAAAACAAGGTTATGTGGTAGTGGAAGATTTTGCAGTTCTACCTGAGTCCCTAAGGCATATTTGGAGAAATCGATAATTAAGTCATAGCGTTCTGCCGGAGCAAGACGTATGTTTTGAGTATTCACTGGTGCAGACATTAACCCACCATCAGTACCAATCACAGTCAACGCATCACCTGTACTCAGAGCAAGTCCATAAGAGCGGGAACTTGATGCGTTTAACACTCGGAAACGGTACTTGCGGTTAGCTACCTCCATACGGGGCCAAGGTACGCCGTTGACTACAATTGTGTCACCCATCACACTGGTCTGATTTCGATTATCAAAAATGAGTGAATTATCAGACGCAAATTGCCTATCCTGGATGATCAGAGGAATATCATAATTTCCTTTGGGAAGTGGCAACCCAAGTTCTTGATCATCTTGGACGATATACATTGCAGCTAATCCCATATACACATTTTTGCTAGTCTGAGCAAGCGCGTGGTCGTGGAACCAGAAATTAGCAGCTCGGGAGTTGGAATAAACGTAATCTTTGTAATAACCTGGAGAAATGAAATCCAAAGTGTAGCCATCGTACTGGGGCGAAGATGTCATTCCATGCAGGTGAACTGATGTATTCACATCAAGATTATTGATAAACCGTACAGTTGATACCCGGTTTGCACGCTGTTTAATTATGGGACCGGGAAATATACCGTTATAACCCCAAACCTCGGTAGTGCGTCCAGGTAAAATGTCTACTTGACCCTTCTGCATTTTAATTTGGTAGTAGTCAGTTGTTGAATCGCTACGTACTGGGTTCAACACTGGTGGTGTGCGAAAGGAAAGTGTAAATGGCGCGACTGTTCCACTGACTGTTTGAGTGTATCCTCGATACTGAAGTCCTACAGGAAGTAAAACGGTACCTCCCGCAAGGGCTACGATCTTCATTGCTTCACGTCTGCTGATTCTCTTCATAGTCACATCTCTCTAGTTTTTTGTATAATTTAAACTATAATAATGCGTATAATCACGCCTTACTCAAATTGATTCGCACAGTTACATCGTTGTAATCCTTGTCACCGCCATTAACCAGATCCTCAAAACCAAAAACGTTATCTCCCAACAGAGAAACATGATCCGTTTTGTCAGAATTAGCACCCAAGAATGAAAAATAAACTTGTGGATCGTTATTGGAATTACTATCTAAAAGTGCATCAGGTTTCCCATTGACGATCATGAACGGGGCATACAGCGAACCACCATTGAAAATTCCAGTGAAATTTGCTGTTGCGTGGTTGTTCACCGTCAAGTCAATGCCAGGAACACGTCCTTTAACAGCAGCTTGTGCATAACCAGCATCTCCTGGACGGAGGTCAACAATACCGTCACCATTGGTATCAATACCACCCTTGTCATCTGCTATTTTGTAGAAACCAATAAAGTCACTAAAAGCAGCTTCTCTGTTGAGAACAAAATCAGCTTTGACTTGAGTGTTAACTTGTCGCAAGTCGATTAGTTGATCTTGCGGTTTTCCTTGCAGACTGCTACCTAAAGAAAATTCTTCATTTGTTGCTTTCACGTTGATTCCCAAAGCATTGAAGTCACCATTTTGATTTAATGGATCTTTCCAAGCCAAAGAGAACTCTCCGTTGTTCAAGCTTTCGACTTTGAAATTTGCTGCAGATGGAAACACCACTTTTGTTGAAGAGGTATTATCAAACAACACTGAATCTGTGGTGCTGTCAGGTACTAAATAAAATCTCAAGTTGGCATTTGAGTCGAACGCCAATTTACGTGTCAGGTCGGTATCAAATCCATTTGGGGTATTAGCAAGAGCAGAGAAAATAACCTGAGATCGATTCAAGGCAGCTTCGCTGTATCCAGCGCTACCAGGGAGAATACCGTTGATTCGACCTTGTGCATCGTCAACAGTAAATACTCCTACTTCATTGACAAGTGAAGAACTATGATCTGTGAGCTTAACTGAAAGTTTGGTTTGACTACTATTACCTGTAATGTTGAAAACATCAGAAGCAATTTGAGTTAACTGAGGAGTTGTTGTGGGTTGAGTAGGTGGAACAGAGGGATTACCCTTATCAACGCCCTTATCAACACCCTTATCAACGCTCTTATCGACGCCCTGATTGACGTTGATAGTGAACTGTCTGTCAAAGTAGAGTCCACCGTTGTCAGTAGTACGGGCGCGGATGTTGTAACTAGATTTGCTTGCAAAGTTGGGGGAATTATTAATGAGTAGTTTGTCGCCATTAATAGTAAAGACGGCATTATCAGTATCGCCCGTCCCCGTCACTAAGCTGTAAGTGTGCTGGTCGTTTGTATCTGGATCTATGCTAGTGAAAAGGCCAATTTGTGTTGCCGCAGGCACCTTGTCATCTACGCTAGTAGCACTCAACGCCAAGTTTGTTGGGGCATTGTTGGTTATAGTGTCGTAGAGGAAGATGTCACGGCTGTTATTAGTGTCTCCTGTTACTAAGTTGCTGGCATATGACTCATAGGCGACATAACGTCCCGAACCGGAGATGACGGAGTTGTAGGATAAGTCATTTCCCTGATTGTTTTGTGAATCTATAGAAACACGTTTGGTGGTGCGTGTTTGAGTGTCGTAGACAAAAATGTCGGCAGTGTTATTAGTGTCTCCTGCTACTAAGTTGTTAGCATATGAAGCATATGCCACATAACGTCCATCTGCCGAGATGCTGGGGGAGAAGGATTCGTTATTTCCCTGATTGCCCTGTGAATCTACGGAAATGCGGCTGGTGGTGCGTGTTTGGGTGTCATAGAGAAAGATGTCACCAGTGTCGTTAGTGTCTCCTGGCACCAAGTTGTTAGCATATGACTCAAATGCCAGATAACGTCCATCTGTCGAAATGACGGGCGAAAAAGATGCATTATTCCCTTGATTGCCCTGTGAATCTACGGAAACGCGGCTAGTAGTGCGTGTTTGAGTGTTATAGAGGAAGACGTCACGAGTGTTGTTTGTATCGTCAGGAACTAAGTTGCTAGCAAATGAATCAAACGCCACATAACGTCCATCTGCCGAAATTGCAGGAGAGAAAGATGCATTATTTCCTTGAGTTCCCTGTGAATCTACTGAAACGCGGCTGGTGGTGCGTGTTTGAGTATCATAGACAAAGATGTCATTAAAGTCATTCGTGTCATCTGCTACTAAGTTGCTGGCATATGACTCAAACGCCAGATAACGTCCATCTCCCGAGATGGTGGGGGATAAGGATACGTTATTCCCCTCATTACCCTGTGAATCTACGGAAGTACGACTGGTGGTGCGTGTTTGAGTATCATAGACAAAGATGTCACTAAAATCATTCGTGTCATCTGCTACTAAGTTGCTGGCATATGACTCAAATGCCACATAACGTCCATCTCCCGAGATAGCAGGACGCCCATTAGCAGCGTTATTTTCCTCGACACTCCCTGAACCTACAGAAACGCGATTGGTAATGCCTGTCTGAGTATCGTAGACAAAAATATCACTATAGTTATTTGTGTCATCTGCTACTAAATTGCTGGCATCAGACCGAAATGCTACATAACGCCCCGAAGTCGAGATGGCTGGGCTCAACGAGTTGTTATTTGTCTGGTTACCGCTTGCACCTACGGAGACGCGGCTAGGGTTTAACACCCCAGTATATGCGACTTGAGTTACAACAGGAAATGCCAACGATATCGTCATTTTCTGTGTACTCACTTCCAGTTTCCAGTTACCGCCTAAAGCTGGATTCCCTGTGGGGGTAGTGGAAGCAGCTATTTTTGCTCCTGTTTTTTGGCGCAATTTGGCTATGAATTCGATGCCGATGTCTGTGGCTGCAATGTTGCAGCCATAGAGCAACAACGAGGGAGTAGAACCCTTTGGAAACCATCCCTCTAAGAGACTGGCGTAGAATTCTAGGGTTTTTAAGTTCAAGCAGCTATTGCCCAGATACAAGCATCCTGGTGAACCGTGTGAAACTATATGGACTGTGGTTATATCGTCTGCTCGCTGAGACAATGCAGTAGTGATTTGCTCGACACCATCCCATTCTGGGTGCAGGAGTATCACCTGTGTGCCCTTCTCCACTCCAGACATTAAGGTTTGATAATCCGCTACGGCTGTGTCTATGAATACTAAGCTTCTAGAAAGAACACTGCTGGGCTGATTCTGCTGTGTTGCAATACTAAAGCGATTATGTTTATTAAGGGTTTGTGTTTGAGTTGGCTGCATGAGTTTTTGTTACAAGCTATCACACTGTGTTTCAATTGTCACGAGATGCATTAAATTCAAAAGTTGATATAGCGTGCTTGCAGTGCATAGTTTGAAGCGGTAGGTTCTGGTGCTCCAACAACTCGGGAACAGCGCAAAGCCTCGGCTATACAAGTCAAGCCTGCTCTGCAGGCTTGACTTGTACAGCCCGTACATTTTGCATCATGTACGGGTGACAGCTATTGTTGACTTCACTGTATTGAATGATACGCCTTTTCTAAGCAATCCTTCAATTTCTCTGCGAGTACCTCTACATGGGGTTCCTCAAGCAGGGTGAGGTGAGATCCGGGAACGTGATGAATATCTATTTCTCCACCGATGACATCGCGCCAGCCAAAGTGAAAATCGTATTGTATGCCTATACCGTCCTCCCGATTCTTATCTTCAGTTCGTAAAAGGGTCATTCGACCTGGGTAAACTTGGAAGATATATTCGTTCTTAGCCTGCACGTTGGCGTCTATGATGCTTAAGTGTTTGTCAGTTTCTGGTAACTGATGTACTACATTCAAGTGACGCTTGTATCTCGCTTTGAGCGAATACGTGCCCCACTCTCTCCAGCCCGCAAGCTTTTGCCAAAGGTAGGTAGGTCCTAGTTGTAAAAGATTATTGAGATGCAAGAAAATTCGCTTATGGAATGGCAATCGTTTCTCATAACCGGGACGACAGGTATCCAATATAACTAGACAACCCACTTTCTGACCTTGAGAGTGGAGTTGCTGAGCCATCTCAAAGGCAATTGTACCCCCAAACGAGTAGCCTGCCAGATAGTAAGGACCATTGGGCTGAATCGTCTGGATTTCTTTAATGTAGTGCGCTGCCATGTCTTCAACTCGGGTATAAGGAGGTTGTTTCCCATCTAGCCCATGTGGTTGTAATCCATAAAATGGTTGATCCGATCCTAGATGCATTGCCAAAGGGCGGTAACACAGAATTTCTCCACCAAGCGGATGAACGCAGAACAAAGGTGGTTTGGAACCCTTCGGTTGAATTTCTACCAGCGATGACCAAGAAGTTTTTGATTTTTCCTGATTACTGGATAGTAACTTAGCAAGAGCTTCCACTGTACCTGAAGTAAAAAGTGTCGCTAGGGGAATGGATGTGCCGAATTTCTTCTCTATTTGAGCGAATAAGCGTACAGCGAGTAAGGAATGCCCCCCCAGATCAAAGAAGTTATCCTTGACGTTAATGGGTTGAATCCCCAAAACTTCTTCCCAAATCTGTGTCAGCTGGCGTTCTATCTCATCGCGGGGAGCAACAAATGTTTCTTCCACCTCTTGCCTAACTTGCTCTGGCATTGGCAAAGCTCGACGATCTACTTTACCGTTAGGAGTCAGGGGTAGAGCGTCTAGCATCACAAAAGCTGAAGGAATCATATATTTGGGCAGCTTCTCCTTCACAAAGCGCCGCAGTTCATCAGTTGTCTTGACTTGCTCCTGCTGTAGAACAACGTAAGCTACTAAACGCTGATCACCGGGTTGGTCTTCGCGGGCAATAACCACTACTTCCCGTACACTGGGGTGTTGACCTAACAGCGTCTCAATTTCTCTAAGTTCAATGCGTACTCCTCGGATCTTTACTTGACGATCCAAGCGACCAAGAATTTCTAGAGTACCATCTGGACGATAGCGTCCGCGATCGCCTGTATAGTAAAGCAAATCTTGTTCGTCGTTGCCCAAGGGGTTCTTGACAAACCGAGAATGATTTTCTTCAGAGGCATTGATGTAACCTAAACTACGGAATGGTGTCCGTATAACAATCTGACCTGGTTCACCAATACCACACAGTTGATTATTTTGTGCTAAAACCAGTGCCTGGGTTTCTGGCTGTGGTGAACCAACAGGTTGTACTCCAGGCAGGACATCAGCAGTGACTCGGTAAAAGCACTTTGCCAAAGTTGTTTCTGTCGGTCCATAAAGATTGACAATTTCGCCTCCCTCTGGGAAAGTTTCCCTCCACCGATGTATGAGTGTATCCTTGAGAGGTTCTCCAGCAAAGAAGATACGTTTTAAGGCACGTAGAGAAACTCCCGGCGGTACATTGACTAACCACGATTGAGCAAGAGTTGGAACAGTGTGCAGCACAGATATCTGCTCGCGTTCCAACCAACGTAGAATTCGCGTTGGTTCTAATTCATCACCTTCTGCTGGTAGACAAAGGGTTGCTCCACTGGTTAAAGGTAGGAAGACATCCCTAAGGACGACATCAAAGGAAAGCCCTGTTAATTGGGCACTGCGGTCTTGCTGACCAACTGCAAAAGTTTGCCGCTGCCAGTTGAGAAAATGCGCCATCCCTTTGTGACACCCCAACACACCTTTAGGAACACCTGTGGTGCCGGAAGTAAAGAAAATATAAGCTGCATCGTCACCAGACAGTTGAGGTAGGTGTATTGCACTACTGCTGTCTGTTTCAGAATTTATTCCAACTCCAGCGTCTGGATCTACGCAGATGGTAACCAGGGACTTCCATAACTCCTTCTGTTCTGGCTGATCGTCACCGATGCACAATAAATACTTTGCCTTCGATTCCTGAAGCATGATTTGCTGTCGATGCACAGGAAGCTTCGGATCGATAGTCAGTAACACACCGCCACTCAAGAGTACGCCCATCATACTGGCAATCAGCCCAAAGCTGCGTGAGCCGAACACGGCGACGACCTCACCACGCTTAACTCCATGACTCAGCAGAACCCGTGCTAGGGCATGAGCGCTTGTGGACAATTCGTTGTAGTTCCAGGAGCGTTCACCCCTTGGGTGGCTCCCTTTGGGAGCATCGCTTTGGCGGACTGCTGAGTGTTCTGGCGCAGAGTTTACCCAAGAGGTAAACATTGTAGTCACCAATTCGTACCGTGGTTCCGGCAAGGCTGCACTCAGTTCTGGAAGCAAAGGTCGAGATTCTGGTGTGACGAGGGAATATAATCCGATTTCGCTATCCGGAGTTGCAACGATCTGCTCAAGCAGATGCTGGAATTGATTCAGAAGGCAAGTCATGCGTGCAGCAGAAAATAGGACCTGCTGATACACCAGTCGCAAATTCAGCTCACCTGAGTGTTCCTCCACATATAAAGTCATGGAAAATATTGACTCAAGTTCATTCAGTTCTAAGGAACTGAGGGTCAATTCAGGGAGTTCCAAAGCCGTCTTAGGAGTGTTGATGAAGTTAAACATCACATCGAACACTGGATTTCGGCTCAAGTTACGTTCTGGATGCAGCTCTTCTACGAGCTTCTCGAAGGGTATCTCTTGGTGAGTATAGGCATCCAAAGCCACCTTACGAACTCGACCTAGCAATTCTAAAAAACTCGGGTTGCCCCCAAGGTTGGTACGCAGGGCGAGCGTATTCAGAAAACAGCCAATCAGCCCCTCAGTCTCGGTTTGGTTACGACCAGCGATTGGAGTCCCAACGATAATATCTTCCTGTACTGTATGGCGGTAGAGCAACGTCTTGAACGCCGCTAGTAGAGTCATGAACAAGGTAGTATCTGACCGCTGACTCAGTGCTTTGAGCGCCAAGGTGAGTTTCTTTGATAACACTAAAGATTGGCGTGCCCCTTGGTGGTTCTGGATTGATGGTCGCGGTTTATCGGTTGGTAATTCTAAAGGTGTTGCACCCGCTAGCTGGTTTTTCCAGTAGTTTAGCTGAGTGTCCAGTACTTGACCAGATAGCCATTGCCGTTGCCAAGCAGCAAAGTCGGCATACTGGATGGGCAGTTTTGGTAAGGGATTTGGCAAATCGTTTAAAAATGCCTGATAAACAGCTGCTAACTGTTGCCACAGGACGCCCATTGACCAGCCATCAGAGGCAATGTGGTGCATTACCAATAAGAGTATGTGCTCCTGTTGGTTTATCTGGAGTAAGGTGGCTCGCAGCATCAAGTCAGATGTTAAGTCGAAGGGGCGTTGTGCCTCTTGATGCAACAGACGTTGTATTTGCTCGTGTTGATGGCTTTCTGGCTTTTGTGTTAAGTCAATTATCTTGAGTTCAACTGACTTAGGCTCCCTAATGATCTGTATGGGGCTGCCATTATCTGAGGTAAGAAAATTGGTTCGCAGTGCCTCATGATGGGCAGCGATCGCATCCAAAGATTGCTGCAATACACCGACGTTGAGTAACCCTTGCAAACGTTGTGCGATCGGGATGAGATAAGCCGCACTGTTTGGCTCCATCTGCCCCAAAAACCACATTCTCTGCTGAGTAAAAGATAAGGGGGCTGAGTGCCGATCTTCTAGTTGAGGAATGATTTGGTGTTCTATAACACCTGTACTCTTGTTCGGAATTTGAGCGTTAGCGAAGTTTAACGAAGTTATCGCACTTGCTAGACCTGCAATAGTTGGTGTTTCAAACAGCAACTGTAATGGAATTTCCACATTCAGGTTTTGGCGTAGCCGAGAAATCACTTGTGTAGCGAGTAGCGAATGTCCTCCCAACTCAAAGAAGTTGCTGTGAATGCTAACTTGTTCCAAACCCAGAATTTGCGCCCAAATAACAGCTAAAACCTCTTCGGTGGGAGTACTCGGCGCAACAAAGTTGTTGTCATCGAAATCTAAGGTATCCGGTACAGGTAAAGCGCGGCGGTCTACCTTACCATTGGGGTTTAATGGTATGGCATCTAAGAAGACAAACGCTTTTGGCACCATGTACTCGGGTAGCTGATCCTGCAAAAAGCTACGCAATTCACTTGAAGTTGGGGCAACTTGTTCTGGGTGTACTACCACATATGCCACAAGGCGGTTGTCACCCGGAACATGCTCTCTAGCAATGACTACCGTTTGTTCTACGGCTGGATGTTCACCTAAGGTGGCTTCAATTTCTCCCAACTCAACACGCAACCCACGAATCTTCACTTGGTGGTCAATACGACCGAGGAACTCTATGTTTCCGTCGCTCAGGTAACGCGTCAAATCCCCAGTTTTATAAAGACGTGCGCCTGGTACGCGACTAAAGGGGTTGCGAATAAACTTTTCTTTAGTCAGTTCCGGACGGTTGAGATAGCCTCGCGCCAACCCGACACCGCCAATGTGCAACTCACCCGATTGACCAACAGGCACAGGCTGTAAATTTTCATCTAATATATAAACTTGTACATTGGCAGTCGGGCGACCAATTGGAGCAATAGTGTGATTAGTCCCACGTTGGCAAATCCAAGAAGTTACATCGATGCAACCTTCAGTTGGACCATAGCAATTGAGCAAAACATTGTCCAAATTTAAACGCTCAACGAAGCGATCAATGAATTCAACTCCCAAACCTTCACCGCCACTAGTGACGTGGCGCAGGCGAGTACAATTTTCAATTCCCTTTTCCTCAAGTAAAACGCGGATAATAGATGGTACTAACCCAGCTATAGTAATCTGCTGTTCAGTAATCACTTTCACCAGGTAGACAGGGTCTTGATGTCCACCAGGGCGAGCCAAAATCAACTGTCCGCCAAACGACAACGTCCAGAATATCTGCCATACTGAGGGATCGAAATTCAAAGAAAAGGTCTGTAAGACTTTGTCTTGTTCAGTTAATTGAAACGTTGCTTGCCGCCAGTAAAGGTGATTGCAGACTCCACGGTGAGCAATCATGACACCCTTAGGTTTGCCTGTAGAACCAGAGGTGTAAATAATATAAACCAGGTTATTGATGCTTACTCCTGAGACTGGATTCTCTTCGTTGTGCTGGGTAATCAGTTCCCACTCAGAATCCAAACAAATCACTTGCGCTTGATGATCTGGTAAGCTCTTGACCAATTTCTCTTGGGTGAGTATCACAGGTGTCTGAGTATCTTCCAAGATGAAGGCTAAGCGCTCTTGTGGATACTCTGGGTCGAGAGGTACGTAAGCACCACCTGCCTTGAGAATTCCCAGTAGTCCCACGACCATCTCTAGGGAGCGCTCAATACAAATCCCTACAAGTACATCCGGTCGTATGCCCACAGTTTGTAGGTAGTGTGCCAATTGATTGGCGCGATTATTCAACTGTTGGTAAGTAAGTTGCTGACCTTCAAAAATTACCGCTACGGCATTAGGCGTCTTTTCCACCTGCTGCTCAAATAACTGATGAATACATTGCTGAGGATAATCTGCCTGGGTATTGTTCCACTCAACAAGTAACTGCTGTCTCTCAGTTGGGGTGAGCAGTGGCAATTGGCTAACGTGCTGCTGTGGCTCAGCAACAATGGCTGATAACAACGTCTGGAAATGCTCGCTCATCCGCTCAATCGTAGCAGCATCAAATAAATCAGCGTTGTATTGCCACTCCCCTTGGAATCCTTGTTCTGTTTCCTCCATTGACAAGGTCAAATCTAACTTGGATGTAACCTTATCTAATTCAGAAGATGTGATGGTCAATGCGGATACATCCAATGTTTCTTTGGCTGTATTCTGCAAAACAAACATCACCTGGAACAGAGGGTGATAGGAAAGCGATCGCTCTGGTTGCAGTTGTTCTACTAGCTCTTCAAACGGCAATTCTTGGTTAACGTAGGCGGACATTACCATCGCTCGCACCCTTCGCAACAGTTCCTGAAAACTGGGGTTGCCAGAAAAATCAGTACGTAGAACCAAGGTATTAACAAAATATCCAATTAGCCCTTCTATCTCGGCAGAATTTAGCCCTGAAATCGGAGAACCAATCAAAATGTCTTCCTGTCCACTGTAGCGGTATAGTAGGGTTCCGAATGCTGCCAGCAATGTCATGAACACTGTCACATCCTCTTGCTGTGACAGTGTCTGTAATGCTTTTGATAAACTCTTGGGTAGTACAAAAGATTGCTTTGCAGTTCGATAACTCTGCACGGGTGGTCGCGGTCTATCCGTGGGCAATTCCAGTACTGGGGTGGCATTCGCTAGCTGCTGCTTCCAATAGTTAAGTTGCTCTTTTTCAAGGTCATTTGTTTGAGTACCATGGCAGTCCTCAACCTCGGTTAAGCTAGCTGCCTGAATATTTGACTGAAGGTATAAATTTTTGTTTGTTAACTGCATAGACACCTTGTAAAGAAAAACACTCTATTCATTCATCGGCTTGGTTACCAACTTTCATCACTAAAAACGAGTGATGCAAATTTACGACAGATAATATTCCTCTTATTAATTAAGTTGGTGAATTAATCATTTCTGCAGAGGAACAACTTAGCTTATGAATGAGCAATTTCTAAATTCATAAACTTTTCTTCTTGCAGTTGCTCTTGTGCTAACTCCAATAGTTGACGAGCAGTCTTTAACTTGTTTTCATCTTTGATTTTCTGATTAAACTGCTGTGAATAACCCGATTCAATATTTTGTAAGTAAGCTTGGAGATATTTGATACGCAAGTGCAGATCTTCATCTTGAAGAAACAGAATATCCGATTCAACCATATAGCGAATAACAAACATGGGAATGGAGCTTTGAAATGGACGGAAGTTTGGGTTGTGTGCACCAGGCACTTGGTTCAGCTTGTGAAATTCCCCTATCATCAGTCCTGACTCAACAAAGAAACGCTTAAGTTTTTTGTGATTCTCGTCAATTATTTTAGGAGCTTCCTCTATATCGATATCAGGCACAATGATTAACAGTGTTTTCCTTAAAGCCGCTACCCCCTCTCGTGGTTCTTGCTCAAGGAAGATTTCTCGACAGCGTAAAACATTCTCAAAAAATTGCTGAGGAGCCACATTTTTAGCACGTATAACTGTCAGCGACATAGTGTTTGCTCTAATTGAGTGAGGCACAAAAGGGCAAACAGGACCGAGTCTACCTAAATCAGGGTGAGCTTTTCCAACAAAATTTTCAACCCACTGCATGCTTTTAATTAAGTAGGGAAGGTCTTGTTGAAGCTGATTAATATCAATCGGTGTGTAGAGTTGCATTTTTACTACCTTATAAAAACTTACTTATGAATAAAGCAAGACAATTTAACCTATACAAAATGAAGCTAGTTATAGCTAATGACGCAAAAGCTATACTCATTTTTCATAGGAGATTTCTCCCTTAGCTTGCACTTAGCTAAAAGATGAATAATTATGACTGCAAAAAGATGCTTAGTTTCGGGCTCCTCAAGTAAGCTGGCAAAATGAATTTACTTGTATGTAGTAGATGCCTTTGTCTTGAGTGTGGAAGTTTATAAAGTTTATTAAGGTGGATGCAGTATTATTTTTGTTGATTCCAGGATAGGTGTTCTTGACTGAACTACCTATTGATTATTCAAACTCCACATACTAGAAAAGCATATCAAATCAACTGTAAAGTTTATGTTTTAATACCCATGACAATTATGATATTTCAGTGTAGGGTAATCCTGCTTAAGAATGATATTGGCGACGTATAATCTTCACAAGTTACAGTTTCAGAATTATTACAATGCATCACCACCCAGTCTAGGATTGGAGTTGAGACTAATTTTGCTTATAAAACCGCAAAACTGTTATTCAGACAGGCTTTCCTAATTTCTACGCATACTCGAATTACCAAACCTAATATAGTTGCTACACAAAGGCTGTAGCCTGAGAAATAGAATTTAGTCTAAACTTCAGTGTGCAATAAAACAACTTTATATGGACAAAAAGGTTTTCATATAGTCTATTGATTTATCTATCCATAAATCAATAATAAAATGCTATTTATTGATCTGCCTTTTCTGAGACAAATTTAACTGATACCGTAACTATAAAACTATCGCTCTTGCTCTGTTTTATGCCTGAGGTAAATCGAAGTCCTTAGTCAGAGCTTAAACATTGCAATGTAGGGTGACTAATAACCAGGACTTACGCAATGAGAGGCTTTGTTGTGGGAGGGTGTAAGGGGGTAAGGGTGTAGGGGAGCCACTGCCGCCGTGCGCGGGTTCCCCGCGTTGAGGCATGTGGCGTGAGCGAGTACAGCAAGCGCGAAAGGAGGACGCCTAGTGACTATCCATCCCGGTTGTAGAAGGAATGGGGCTTTATCACCGTGAAATATAATCAAAAATGCATCATCTAAATTAGTTAAAAAATCAGTCAATTTCAACTTTAGCAAAAAAACTGTAAAATTACATAATACTTATGTCTTTATTCAGACATTATAATATTCTTTATTTTGTGTTTTTGAGCATTTTTGCAATAAATCATACATTATATGGCAGTTAAAATAATATTATACGGCAGTTAAGACAATACTGATGGTAAAACTTTTTATACTGCTGGACGAACTAGCCAACATTGAACTATTCCCTAAGTACAACGTATTTTATCAAACCAGTTTGATAGAGTTTTTTCTTTGCTTGTATGAAACCACCCTACCTGTTCCTCTGAGCAACAAGCGATTTCACTAAGTATTTGTTCCTAAAAAAATAGGGGTTTTAGTAAAACAATTGCCCTTTTTTCAAAAAAAATCCTGAAATCTATATAAATTAATGGTTTCATCTATCCACTTCTGGCTATGACACTTTAGAATGATTCATTGAAAAGTCGAATCTACAGCAATTACGGCAGTTTTGAGCATAAATACTCATAAAGTCCGACTTTTGTAAATCTCTAAACAGAGATTTAAGTAACGATGCATCAAAAATGCATCTGTACACAATCTCAAGTAAACCTCAAGGAGTTTGACATGAACAAAGGTGAATTGGTTGATGCCGTAGCTGAAAAAGCTAGTGTTACGAAAAAGCAAGTTGATGCCGTCTTAACTGCAGCTTTGGAAACGATTATCGAAGCTGTTTCCTCTGGCGATAAAGTGACGTTGGTAGGATTCGGCTCATTTGAATCACGGGAACGTAAAGCCCGTGAAGGTCGTAACCCCAAAACCAATGAAAAGATGGAAATTCCAGCGACGAAGGTTCCTGCCTTCTCTGCTGGAAAACTCTTTAGAGAAAAGGTTGCACCCCCAAAATCTTAGATTCAGACCTAGGTCACCCTTTTTCTATGCGGCAACCAGCACACGGGGGAAATCTAGCCTGGGCAGCAGCACTAGCTGGCTGTCCCCCAAGTGCTATTCTGGATTTTTCTGCAAGCATTAGCCCTTTGGGACCACCAAAAAGCGCGATAGCAGCAATTGAGTCCCAATTGGATCATCTCAGGCATTATCCAGACCCTGATTATCGTGAACTCAGACTTGCTCTGAGTCACTTTCATCAACTACCCCCTGAATGGATTTTGCCGGGGAACGGCTCGGCAGAATTACTTTCTCTGGCAGGTCGGGAATTAGCACAGTTAGCTGCAACAGCTTTGATAACTCCAGCCTTTGGCGACTATTACAGGGCGCTGGCGGCATACCACGCACAGGTACTGGAGTTTCCTTCATTAGTTTTTCGGACAAGTCAATTGATTTTTGACAAGGTCCAAAAGACTAAGGACAAAGGACTATTGCTGAATAACCCCCATAACCCAACGGGGGTGTTATTTTCACGAGAAGCCATTTTGCCGTACCTAGAGAAATTCGCTTTGGTGGTAGTAGATGAAGCTTTTATGGATTTTCTGCCCCCAGGACAGGAACAAAGTCTAATACAAGTTGTGCAGGAATATCCAAACTTAGTGATTTTGCGATCGCTGACCAAGTTCTACACTTTGCCTGGTTTGCGACTAGGATATGCGATCGCCCATCCTGAGCGTTTGCGGCGCTGGCAGTTGTGGCGCGACCCCTGGCCCGTAAATACCCTGGCAGCAGCGGCAGCAGTCGCTGTTGTCCAAGATAAGGAGTTTCAGGAGCAAACTTGGGCATGGCTCCCACCTGCACGAAATCAACTCTTCGCTGGTTTAGCTTTAATACCCGGATTACAACCTCTCGAAAGTGCTGCTAATTTTTTACTCGTTGAATCACAGCAATCGAGTTCGCAATTGCAGCAAAATTTACTGCAGCATCACCAGATTTTCATTCGTGATTGTCTGAGTTTTCCTGAACTTGGCGACAGATATTTCCGGGTAGCCGTACGCTGTTGGTCAGATAACCAGCGCTTACTAGAAGCACTGTCATTAGTCAACAAACTAGGGGTGTAAGGGTATAAGGGTATAGGGGAGCCAGTACTGATAGCGTTTGCGTTCGCGTAGCGTGTCCCCTTGGGACTCAGCGCCCCCTATGCCTTCGGCACGGCTACGCCTATCGGGGCTAGCGTGGCACAAAGTGCCATAGTCCTTGTTTCCCGACAGAGGTATCTGGTGAGACCAGCGCGAATGACGGCTTTCCCGACCTAGGTGACTGGCGGAGCGCGTTTACGCAGCGCCCCCTTAGGGGCTAGCGGAACCGCTCTAGTGGGAACAGCCACGCCTTACGGCTATCGCAGCGTGCCCGCAGGGCATAGGTTCTCCCCGATAGCCCTCCGGGGAAGACCTCCGGTCTCGCTGCGCTTTAGACCTCTGGGCGTGCGCAAAGCGCATACGCCAGAGCGGGCACGAGGGAGAACGCCAGTGCGGTCTTGGGGAGACCCCAAGACCGCACTGGCTCCCCTCCCGCAGCGCTGGACTCACCGTAAGGCGTGGCCGTTCCCACTAGGGCGTGTGTAAGGGATGTGATTAGTGGGGGCACGCCCGCCACCACGCGCTTCATTGACCACGCTCATCTAGTATGAGCGTGCTTGCTCTAACACCAAAGTGTTTCGGGGGGAAACTTCCCCCCGAAAGCTGCCGCCCCTACACCCCTACACCCCTACACCCTTAGTTTTAGTCATTAGTCATTAAGGACGAAGCACAATTAAAAAAGAAAGCCAAAACCGTGCCGCAGGCATAAAGCTTCGGATAAAGGTAGGACAATTGACTAAGGACTAGGAACAAATCACGTGACTATTGACTACGATGTAGTGATTATTGGCGGCAGTTTAGCGGGACGCTACGCTGCCCTTACTGCTTCTCAACTAAGAGCCAAGGTTGCCTTGGTAGAACCAATAACAAACGGTGCATCTACGAAAGTTAACACACCATTAGAGTTTATTTATCACCATGCTCTAAGCCACACCAGTAACCTTAGCAAGCAACTAGGTGATGCAGCACTACTTGGGCTGCATACCTCGTGTGCTAATACTCTAGAAAAATGCCAAATTTCTGTAGATACGTCTCAGGCAATGCTGTATGCTCATGGCATTGTTTCCAATCTCCAAGAGCAGAATTCACTTGTCGTTCTGGCTGCCCAAGGAGTGGATGTTATCGTAAGTAATGGTCAATTTCAATCGTCGCCCCATCTTTCATTTGCCATTGATACTCGTTTACTACACGCACGCACTTATTTGCTTGCAACGGGTTCAAGTCCAGCAATTCCAGAAATTGAAGGATTACAAAAAACTGGTTTTCTTACCATACCTCAGGTTTGGCAATCTCTGAACAGTTCTACACCGCCATTACAGTGGGTGATTATTGGTGGGTTGCCCCAAAGCATCGAACTCGCTCAAACTTTGGCACGATTTGGTTACGATGTAACGTTGGTTGCGGAACGTCCCAATCTTCTTCCCAATATTGACTTAGAGATGGCTCAACTGCTTTGTAGTTTGTTAGAAGCAGAAGGTGTACGCGTCTTTATCAATACATCTATCACTCAGGTGAGACGAATTGAGGATAAAAAATGGCTTCAGGTGGGAGATAAAGCTATTGAAACTGATGAAATCGTAGTAGCAACAGCACAACAGCCAAATATTGAATCCTTAAATTTGGCTGCGGTAGATGTTAAATGGAATCAGCGTCGTTTACTTGTGAATGAAAAACTACAAACGACAAATCCCCGTATCTGGGCTTGTGGTGATGTGATTGGTGGCTTTGAATTCGCCAATATTGCTAATTACGAAGCAAGAATAGCTCTGCAAAATGCGCTTTTTTTACCGAGGTTAAAAGTCAATTATCGGCATATTCCTTGGGCAGTATTTACTAACCCGATGTTTGCACAAGTCGGTTTAACAGAGGCGCAAGCTAAACGCCAATACAGTCCTGATGAAGTTATTGTTTTACAGCAGTTTTTTAAAACACTCTGTGCTGCCCAAATCCAAGACCAAACTACGGGTATCTGTAAACTCATTGTGCTACGCAATGGTGAAATTTTAGGAGCTTCGATTTTAGGTGCACAAGCAACAGAGTTGATTAATGTTATCGCAATGGCGATCGCCCAAACAATCAAACTCAATCGCCTAGCTGATTTAGCTCCTCTGTGTCCCAGTTTTTCAGAGATTCTTGAGCAAATTATACGAGATTGGAAACAGCAAAAAATCAGTAGCAATATTGCTTGGCAAGACTGTCTGGAAAGCTTTTTTCACTTTCGACGGAATTGGAATTTCTAAACTCTGATAGAACGAATGAACTATATGCAAATTAATCCGCATGCAATTTCTAGGCGATTGGTTGACTATCTTTAGCGCTGGGTGTTTAGTGATTATGAGTCCTGGGCCAAACTTTGTCTTAACACTCCGCAATAGCCTAGCTCATTCTAGACAAGCCGGAATCTACACAGCGTTGGGAGTAACTGCTGGCGACCTCATTCATGTCATCTGCTGGTTAATCGGTATTGGTGTTATTATTTCCAAATCAGTCCTATTATTTAACCTGCTCAAATGGCTTGGTGCTGCTTATTTAATTTACCTTGGGATTAAATCTTTACAAGCTAAACATCAAGATAATTTTGTTGAGGAACAAACTTCTTAAAAAGGGAACAGGGAAGGGGCAACAGGCAACAGGGGAATCCCCATAATTAAAATTAGGGGATTTAAACAAAGACGTCTTGTTGAATCGTGCTACGCATCTGTCAACAATTTTTTTTATTCTTCCATTAATAAATTAAGGGGCTTGAATCCAATATCCGGGGCTAATTTTTTGCTGTTGCCTGTTCCCTATTCCCTGTTCCCGCCTCGGAGGGGCTGGTCAGAGTTGAAATCTTTAGCGGCGTTTAAAAACGGTTTTTTGACTTGCTTGCTCAATCCAAAGGTGACGTTATTTTTACTGGCACTGTTTACTCAAATCATTCGTCCTGGCACACCTGTAGCGGTACAAATAATTTACGGTCTAACAATTGTGGGGATTGAATTCACCTGGCTGGCATTTGTTGCTACTGTTGTCTGTGTTGCGGCAATCAAACGTCGATTTTTGTCAATTTCACATTGGCTTGAGCGAATTATGGGCGCAGTTCTCATTTTCTTAGCTCTGCGTCTGGTACTTGCCAAAGCACACGATTAATTGGTTTAGCAACGTTTCATTCACCACAGTAGTATTAATAATACGTTAAAATAGCTGCAACAATCGTTTACAACTCTTAAAAAGAAAGTAATAAGTTTTAGAGTAGCCAACCGCTACGCTGGTTTATATGCTTCTATCTGCATTAAGTAGAAAAATGGCTGGATTTGGTGTAACAAACCAATATTTTGGCGACATAAGTTTACCTCAGCGCCCTCATGGACAGTAATTAATGGGATTTTGCCCATTAAGCAAAAAATAGAAGCGGTTAAAACCACCACTATAAACAGCAAAAAACTGTCCTCCCCATTTGACGAATCTACTGGAATGAGTACCAATAAAAGAAGTTCCACTTGCCTAAAAAAGGAGAATAGGGGCTTGGCAATCAATCGCTGGAAACAGGATCTCAAAAATGACCTCATTGCTGGGTTGTTGGTTGTGATTCCCCTGGCAACTACGATTTGGCTTACAATAACCGTTGCAACTTGGGTCATCAACTTTCTCACCCAGATTCCCAAACAACTGAATCCGTTTGGTGGAATGCATCCTATTTTAGTCAATGTACTAAATCTGTTGGTGGGACTCATGGTGCCACTGCTGAGTATACTGCTGATTGGCTTGATGGCTCGGAATATTGCGGGGCAGTGGTTGCTAAATGTGGGTGAGCGGCTATTGCAGGCAATTCCCTTAGCAGGACAGGTTTACAAAGCTCTCAAGCAACTTTTAGAAACACTCTTAAAAGACAGCAATGGCAAGTTTCGCCGTGTTGTTTTAGTAGAATACCCTCGACGGGGAATGTGGGCGATCGCCTTCGTAACAGGTATGACTAGCAACGAAATCCAGACTCAGATGTCTGGACCAGTATTGAGCGTTTTCATCCCAACAACCCCCAATCCTGCCACTGGATGGTATGCAGTTGTTCCAGAAGACGAAGTTGTTAATCTGTCATTATCAATTGAAGATGCCTTTAAAATTATAGTCTCCGGTGGCATTGTTGCTTCCAATACCTCCCCGACGACCTTGGCTATCCCCAAAGAACGCAAACTAGAAATGCCACCCAAAGAAGCAAAGCGGCAGATTCTTCCTCTCGAAGAAACTTAAAATCAGTAGTCACTAGTAATTAGTCATTAGTCATTAGTCATTAGTCAAAATTTATTCCTCTCCATTTCCCTCACTCGCAGCCGACGGCGATCTACAGTTCACTTTGTTAACGCTGCGCGCTTCACTCCCCCACTCCCTTTGTCCCATTCCCCCCTAACTCACTTTTATGCAAGAGCGTAAACCTCGTCAAATTTCTCGTGAATTGGCTCTTTTAAGCCTCAGCCAACTGCCAATGAATCCAAAGAAATTAGAAAAGATACCACCAGAACAACTGGTATCAAAGTTAGTACTAGCAGCAGTACGTACGCTGCGATCTGAAGTCCAAGACACTCTAGACAATGCTGCAGGCGAACTGCAACGCAGTAATGATCGGCTTCTGAGTAGCCAAACACGCGCTAGTGACCTAAATACTGCTAGAACAATGCTCAAAGAAGCGGTTGTGTATACGCAAACAGCCATCAACAAGTTAGCTGCTACTATCGAATTTCCTGAACTCATTCAACTGGCGAATCAAGATAAAGAAGTCCGCGAGTACGCTAAAGAGATTATCATTACTGTCAGTGAAAACCGAAACACCATAGACGAGGAAATTTCTACTGCTTTAGTAGATTGGCAAGTAACTCGTCTTGCCCACATTGACCGAGATATACTCCGAATCGCCGTAGCAGAAATGAAGTATCTTCAAGTTCCCGACAGTATCGCAATTAACGAAGCTGTAGAACTTACTAAACGATACAGTGAAGAAGAGAGCCATCGATTTATTAATGGTGTTCTGCGCCGAGTTACTGAGCAAAAAAAAGTACCAACAACCCCGTAGTAAAAACCTTTATCGTTAAGAAGAACACACAACACAGAATATCTTCACAAATAAATAGAGTCTTGCCGCGATCGGCGCGTGGCACTTTGGGGATTTGGCAAGGAAAGAATTATTTATTTTATCAATGAAGAAAAACATTCGGCTTTATCGCATTGGGTCAAAAAATTAGCCCGCCTTATAAAACCGACGTTACACTGACCAATCCATGAAAGTTTTTTCTTTACCAGTTCTGACAACTGTGTTCTGTTAGTGCAGCGTTAACGTTTGCGCAGCGCCCCTTTTAGGGGCTAGTAGACCGTAGGTCGGCGCAGCCCGTTTTTTTTTGGTAATGTAGTCATGTCGAACATGATTACATCCTTTCTAAAGAATCCCGTTGTTAGGAGAAGCGGAAGTGTCAAAATTTAGATAAAAACTTATAGTTTCATAACACGTTATCTCCAATGGTCTTCAATTGGTTCCGCCGTCAACATAACGATCCTTCTGGTACTCCCTCGCAACAGAAACAGGAAGAAACTCCTGCTGCAAAACAACCCCAACCCGAAAGCGCCGAAACGTCAACAGCAGAAACTGCACCCGAAGTAGCGACGGATCTGCTGGCTTACGCGAAAGCAGCCTACAAGAATATTCAGCAAAGACAACAAACCGAACCAGCAGAAACTCCAGCAACTGAGGTAACTGCCGACGTAGCACCGCCAGAAAAACCTGAAATAGAGCCACCAGCACAGACAGAAACGCCACAACCACCAGAAGAAGCTGATGTGACTGCGACTCAAACCACGCCAGAAGAACCAGAAAGTACAGAGGAACTCAGCACAGCGCCAGTGCTAGCAGCAATTGCCGAAGAAGCAGATGCTTCTGGTGTGACCACAGAAAGTGTCGTCCCACCGGAAGCCACCGAACCACCGACACAAGAAGTCACTCAGCCAACAGCACCCACAACTTTATCATTTTTAGAAAGGGCAGCGGCAGAACGACAAGCAAAGCAGGAAAGATTGATAGCCACCGCCATTGATGTGACAAAACCAGAGGTGGTACAGCCAGTAGCCCAAACAACTACTGCACAAGGTACAGAAGAAATCACTGGACTTGATTTTGATGAAGGGTTTTTGTGGTCAACAGAAGTTCTAGCTGCACAAGGTAGACGTCCTGAAGATATTTCTTTTGAAGAAATCAGTTGGTTGAAAAAGCTGCGCCAAGGCTTAGACAAAACCCGTCGTAACATCGTTAATCAACTCAAGTCAATTGTTGGGCAGGGACCACTCAACCAAGCAGCAGTCACGGAGATTGAGGCATTGCTTTTGCAAGCTGATGTTGGTGTCGAAGCAACAGATTACATCATCACTACTCTACAGAACAAGCTTCGTCAAGAAGTCCTGCCAGCAGAGGAGGCGATCGCCTACCTCAAACAAATCTTGCGAGATATGCTGGATGCACCAGTGAAAAAATCTCACAAGCCAATCTTTGTCCCAGAAAAAGAAACTCTCAATGTTTGGTTAATCACTGGGGTTAATGGCGCTGGGAAAACGACTACCATCGGTAAAATTGCTCACCTTGCCCAGAAATCCGGCTACAAGTGCTTGATTGGTGCAGCAGATACCTTCCGCGCCGCAGCCGTAGAACAGGTCAGGATTTGGGGAGAAAGAAGTGGTGTGCAAGTCATTTTCAATCCTGCTAAAAATGCAGATCCTGCAGCAGTTGTGTTTGATGCCATCTCTGCTGCTACGGCACGAAAAACAGAATTACTTCTGGTGGATACCGCAGGACGACTACAAAATAAGAAAAATTTGATGGACGAACTCAGTAAAATCCGCCGTATCATCGATAAAAAAGTTCCCAATGCTAAAGTAGAGTCCCTTTTGGTTTTAGATGCAACTCTAGGTCAAAATGGATTACGGCAAGCTGAAATCTTTTCTCAAGCGGCACAACTAAGCGGTGTTGTTTTGACTAAGCTTGATAGCACTGCCAAAGGAGGGGTTGCCCTTGCCGTTGTGCAGCAGTTAGGCTTACCTATTCGCTTTATCGGTGCTGGAGAAGGAATTGAAGACTTGCGTCCTTTTTCTAGCTACGAGTTTGTGGAAGCACTTTTGAACGGTTAGCCTCAAAGATTTTAGTATCCAAAGATTATCTATTGACAACGCCAAGGGCGATAGGCGTAGCCGTGCCCTTGGCATAGCGTGTCTGCAGGACATAGTCGCCAAGAATGCGCCCGGAAAAGATAGGTAATTTTGTACCCGCAAGGGGTAGTTAACAAAGTCGGCGTAAGTCCCCCTCAGACTGCGGAGTTTACCAGAAGACGACAATTCCTCCCATCCCACGCGCGGGGTGGGAGGAATCGTCGCTACGTCGTCTTAGTCATTAGTCATTAGTCAATAGTCATTAGTAAGAAAAAGCACGATTTTCGTGTTCGCGTTTGCGCTAGCCCCCTCCGGGGCTAGCGTGCCGTAGGCATAATATCGTGTCCGGTTAAAGACTTATCATTAAGGCTCTTCGGGGGCAGGGGGTAGGGAGCACCGGAGAAAGAGTTTTCAGTTAGCACAGATGCATCGAATTATAACTAATTAAGCGAACATGATATAAAACATACTAATGACAAAGGACTAATGACTAATGACTTCGATTTCTCCCGGCTTTTGATGAAATTTTCACTCCGTTTAATTTCATCAAAAGCCGGGAGATGAGTTAAGGACACACACATCAAGCCTGCCTCCGCAGGCTTTGTTCGTATCGCTACACAATGCGTGCCTGTAAGCTTGTCCGAACCATATTATTTTTGATATCTTTTTTTGTCAAAGTTTCCTGACTTAGAGTTTTTAAATATTCTCTAGTGGTAAATTAAAGATTTGAAGAGCAATAGTTAAACAATGGTTCTCCGACTTGAGGAAACTGCCCGTACCTACGGATAGGAGCCTCTAGGCTTTCGGTTTCAATGTTTCTCAGCTAATAGATGCCTCAGACAGTGAAACACAAGTAGACTTTTTTGCAACGTAATGGTTAACTTTTCTCAATAAAATCTTTCTATCTAAAGAGGTATGACTAAATGAATAATATTTGATAAAATAAAACCCCTATTACATCTATGCTACAGAAAACTGTTTTGGCTAATCGTTTTTCGCTAAAAAGACTTAACTCTAAATTTAAATATTAAGTTAAAGAAGCACATGAAATATGAAAGACTTTTAAAATTTCCACTCTACGTTTTTCTACTCTTGCTAAACCGATAATCTTGTCACAAGATGGTTTAGCTCTTTAAAGAAGAAAGTATTAAACGAATCTAATACTTGCTGATGTAAATCACAATGGTAACTGTGCCTCAACCACCATCTCAACCTACTGATAGTAATAGTCGTACCCCGACCGAGGTCACACCAGTTGTGGCACTCAAAGAACTCGTGGCACGGTTACACCGAGAACAAAATAAAATTCAAGATTTACTCAGTTCTTTGGGCTTTGCCCTGCGAAGTTTCAATAATTTGAATCAGTTTTTGGAACTGATTCCATTGATGGCAACAAGAGTCACTGATGCAGATGGTAGCGCCCTATTTGTGTACAAACCGAATGGTCAAGTCAGATTAGAGCAGTTACATTGGCAAGATAGTCACCAGCGTAAGAATATCCGCAAGGCACTAGAAACAGCAACAAGTCAAATCCTATGTGTACCCAACAATACCCAGCCTCTAGCAATAATGTCGGGTATTTTGGATGATTATATGCACCGTAGCTTAGGACCAGGTATACAAGTTTTTGGTACAGCTATTCTGGTTAAGCATACAGAACGGGGATGGCTCTATGTTTTAAGCCGCGATCCAGAATATACTTGGACAGAAACCAGACAAAAGTTAGTTCGCCTAGTGGCAGATCAAACCGCAGTCGCAATAGAAAATGATGAACTTGCTGTGGAACTCAGGAAAAAAGAACGCCTAGATCAAGAACTAGAAATTGGCGCGGAAATTCAAAGGCGGCTTCTGCCACGTCAGTGCCCTACAATTCCAGGTGTTGCTATTGCCGCACGGTGTAAACCCGCCAATCGTGTTGGCGGAGACTATTACGACTTTATCCCCACAAAACACAACCAAATTCAACTAAATAACAAAGAGAGTTTAGATGCAGATGGTCGTTGGGGTTTGGTGATTGGTGATGTGATGGGCAAAGGAGTTCCAGCCGGACTGATTATGACCATGATGCGGGGAATGCTGCGGGGAGAAGTGCTACACGGTCATTCTCCTCAACGAATTCTGCAAAACTTGAATCAAGTCATGTACGCGGATTTGGAAAATTCTCACCGCTTTATCACTCTATTTTACTCAGAATATGACCCCCAAACCCGGATTTTGTCCTACAGCAATGCAGCGCATAATCCTCCCCTATGGTGGCATGCAACAACCAGAACAATCACGCGTCTAGATACTTTTGGAATGCTGATTGGTTTAGATGCCAATAGCCAGTACGAAGATGCCCAAGTAGAATTAGAGCTTGGAGATATCATTCTTTACTACACAGATGGCTTGACTGATGCAGCAGCAGCAAGTGGCGATCGCTATGATGAAGAAAACCTGATTACGATATTTAACTACGCTTGTAGAATTTGTAATGGGCCCCAGGAAATATTAGATTACCTGTTTGACCAAGTGCAACAATTCATCGGTGCCGATAAACAAAACACCGATGATATGACATTAGTTGTGCTGCAAGTTAGTAGTTAGTCGTTAGTTGTTAGCAACCTGGCGCTTAACAACCGTGGGGTAAAAGCCTTCTCTAGTATCTAACTACTTGACAAATAATCTAAAAACTGCTCAGGCACTAACCTCAACTCTTTTGACTGGAAACAGTTTATATCTACCCACAAAGCAGTTTTTTGTCGCTCACCTTCAGAAAAAACTAACTTTTCAGTTTCATAAAATTTGGCATCAACAAAGTCGCTTTCAAAAACTTGAATAATTTCGTGACCTGGTTGACCATTGAAAGTGAAGATGTTTTCCAAACAACCCAAGTAACGAATATTTGTTAATTCTGCTTGGATCTCTTCTTGGAATTCTCGTTTGAGAGCATCTTTACTTGTTTCACCAAACTCAACTCCACCACCCATTGCGCGGTAAAATTTTTGTTGCTTGACTGGATCGTAGCCTTCAGAAACGAAGATACGTATGCCTTTCCCCAGCTTGGCATACTGAGCCTCGCGAATCAGTCCCAAAGCGATAACACGAATTTCCCCTGGCTTATGCATTTTTGTTGTTAGTTATCGTAAATAAATGAAGGACGGCTTTCGCTCTCTTCAATGGGCCAATCTTCATTTTCACCGCCGATGTACAATTGCTCAATGGTGACATATTCCTCACTTAGCTGCTTAAGGGCGTTAATGATAAGATCGAGAGCGATCGCATCAGAAGTTCCCAAGTCAAACCAGCAACGCGCCCATGTCCCCTCATACTCAAACTCACCCATATTATGCATCAGCGCCAGCAAACTTTTATCATATCCTTGTGAGTCGTAATTCATGTAGCTTAGCTCTAATCCAGTTTCCTGTACCTGGAGATTTTCGGCATTAAATGCACCCAATTTACCCAAATAAAACCAGGAATTGAAAACCTCTTCTACATACTGTTTTTCTTGCTGAGAAGGAATTGTGCTGAACTCCAACCAAATCCATAAATCAAAAGGGTTAATTTCGCGAAACTGTACGTGCATTTTGTTGAAAGACTCAATCTAGATCACTTTTTTCAAATCTAATTGTAAAAGAGTAGAAGGTACAAAAAGTGTGCTTTCCTAATCGAGAAGTGGGAAAGCAACAAAAGCGCTTCGGTTACAGGCTCAGAAATAACTCCCTCCCTCCCAGCCTACGGCACGAAGCGCCCCGGAGGGAACCGGAGCTAACGTTAACGCTGCGCGCTTCACTCCCTTCCTCCCTCCTTTTTCTTGTCCCCTGATCTCCTACTTACTAAAACTACTCAGATTTTCCGCAGCCTTACGTCGTTCACGCTCAATTTGTCGTGTTACATCACCTGGGAGTTGAGACTTCTTAGTCAGGGCTGTATCAAAATTCTTAATCGCCTCCTGCATGAGTTGCGAGTTTTTCTCCTTATTCGCTTTTTCCCGAAGAATTTGAGCCTTAAGATAATACAACTCTGGGTTATCTGTTGTCACTTTTAAAGCACGATTAGCATAGTCTAGTGCCTGAGAGTACTGTTTTAAGTCCCGATAAGCAAGAGCGATACCCCTGTCTGCCAAATACTGGGGAGCTGCATTTTTTTCTAGCTTTTGAACTGCTTGTTCTGGGTTAGCAAAGGGCAAATTGACAGCTAGCAGTAAATCCATGTATCCTTTGATCAAATTGAGTTCTGGATCGTTAGGAGAAACTGCTTCAGCTTTGTCCAAATATTGATAGACTTGCTGTAGTCTAGTCAGGGCTTGTGGTGCACCCTTGACTGTTCCCTCACGTTGTATAATCACAGACCCCTCTAAAAATAGACCAACAGCAGCATACAAATTTCCCCGCAAGGGGTCACTAGAAATTAAATTTTGTGCTGTTTCTGATGTTTTTTTGCTGTAAGTGTCTAGTGCCGCCAAATCCTTATTCGTATATGCTAAAGATGCTTTCATAGCATAAGCTAAAGGTTCCTTTGGCTCTGTAGATAATGCTTCTTGTAAGTAACGATCTCCTGCTTGATAGTTTCCCTGTTGGAAAATGGCTTTGAATGCTGCCTCTGTTTTGTTGCCAATGTTACGAGGCTCTTTCATCCGAAAGGGATCTGCAGCCCAAGAAGGATTTGCCCAGATATTCAGTGCAATGGTAGCTGAAAAAGCCACTAGAATAGAGCGATAAAATTTGGCAAGTACAACTTTTTGCAAACCTGGAAACCGTGCATTCATTTTGAGTCTCAGTATATTTACTATTAAATTTTGTTTTTTAGATGACTGTTCACTCTCTGGACGTAGATCTGTTTGGGCCAGAATTTTGTATACTGTTTGACTTGGGTAATGTTTCTAAGTTCCCAAGCTTATTATGGCTATTTTTCAAGAGTGATTTTGCGACAATGAACGAAAGTAGGGGTGACGGTTTTCGCCGTTTGCGTGACTCCATTCTAACGAGTGGCACGTAACTTTGATCCAAAAGCATGTTTCTTGCTGCAAGATTGAGGTTGCCAGCGTCTTGAATCCTTGTAAATTTTTCGGGATTTTACAGTAGCTGGCAGTGTAGTTAATAGGTATGTTGCTGACTTTTTGGTAAACTTAACAAATGCTCTATCTGAGAAACCTCATTTATCATCCCACGGCTTGCCCAACAGCTATTCTTAAATCAATTAACTTGGAATTACCATCCCAACAACTGGGTTTAATTATTGGACCGAGTGGTTCAGGTAAAAGTACATTACTCGAAATTTTGTCTGGACTTGCCGAACCAACATCAGGTTCACTCTTCTGGCGCGAACAAGAACTGACCGCTGAGCAGATGCAACAACTGGCTGGTTTGGTCTTTCAGTTTCCTGAGAGGCATTTTTGCGGCGGTACTCTTTTAGAAGAATTGCGCTTGGGACATCCAGAGTTAGGAAAAGAGCGAGTTACGCAAGCACTTGGAGAAGTAGGTTTAGAGCATTTATCACTGAGTACATCACCTCATGCTTTGAGTGGAGGTCAGCAGCGGCGTTTAGCTTTGGCGGTGCAGTTGATTCGCCAGCCACATCTATTATTGTTAGACGAACCCACAGCTGGCTTGGATTGGTCAATGCGTCGGCAACTGGTAAATTTATTAGCGAAACTGAAAAAAAATTGGACACTGCTGGTTGTGACACACGACGCAGGGGATTTGTTGCCAATAGCAGACCGTTGTTGGACTCTCAATCACGGTGAACTCAAATCAGTTGATCCTCTCACATTGGGTGCAGCGAAAGAAGCTCAACCAGCAGTGTAATATACCAGTGGGGATGAGGAACAAAGCGAGCAGAGGATCTTGTGCAGAAGGAGAATAATTTTTGACTAATGACTGAATTGACTGATGTGCAATTGTGCTTCCCCATGATCTGGAATCCAGGCTAACCACTCTTGACTTGAAACGTGGCACAGTAGCAGTGCTTCGTCAAAACTGTAGGGGTTGGGAAGTTCCAACAGCTTTACCCAACTATAAGCCTGGAAATCCTCTGGAGATTCTGTGGAGAAGCACTTGTTTAACCAATTTAGATTGTGCCAGGAGCTTTCTATGGCATGATCTGATTTACTTGAATCTAATTTCATGGCTCTGCTTAGCCTTCTTTAGTGGGCTAAAACCAAATTATTTCTGTAACTAAGAATACAAAATAACTCCTATTTTTGAAAAGCGAGTGTTTTATAACTTTACATTTGTCAGTTGCAAGTGTTTGGTTGTGTTGCGAGCTACCTCGGGTGAGACTTTGTGAACGGTAGACTAATAACTGAATCACATTACCCGGTTAGAAATCCCATAAGATTATGACAACAACTCCTTTACCATCACTGCGCGAGCAACAACATCCGCTGATTCGTCAACTAGCAGATTGTATAGAAGCAGTGTGGCATAAGCACTTGGACTTATCGCCTTATCATTTGCCTAATGAATTTGGGTATGTGGAAGGTCGGCTAGAAGGTGAGAAGCTGACGATTGAAAACCAGTGCTATCAAACACCCCAGTTTCGGAAAATGCACCTGGAACTGGCAAAGGTGGGAAATATGCTGGATATATTGCACTGCGTGATGTTTCCCCGTCCAGAGTACGAACTGCCAATGTTTGGTTGTGATTTAGTTGGGGCTAGGGGTCAAATAAGTGCGGCGATCGCAGATCTTTCTCCAGTCAACTCCCAGTACACTCTCCCAAAATCATATACTTCTGCACTGGCTGCACTCCCTCAATTGAACTTTTCCCACCCGCGAGAATTGCCTGAGTGGGGAGACATTTTTTCAGACTATTGTGTTTTCGTTCGTCTGAGTTCTCCTGAAGAAGAAAATCTGTTTCTCTCTCGCACTCGGGAATTTTTAGAAATACATTGCATGCAAGCCACAGCATCCCAACCCCTTCCATCAGAACAGGCGATGCTAAGTTTGGCTGGACAACGTAACTACTGCACAAAACAGCAGCAGAACGACAAAACCCGCCGCGTACTGGAAAAAGCTTTTGGTTCAGATTGGGCAGAACAATATATGACGACAGTTCTGTTTGATATACCAAGTTAGTGCAAACTCAACAATCAAAAACTTCTTGTCTTTCCTAGGGTTTCCATCTTCCTATCTGTAGGTTCTGCTACGTTTTCAAGCAACTTACAAATGTAGAATTCATTTAACTTAAGCAAAATCGAGTCACAAAATCCTTCAATGTAACCTTCATTTCCAAACAGCTTGTCTATGATGTTCTGGGTTAAGTTGGAATGAGCTGCCGTTAACTCAAAGCCAATCAGCTTACCTCGTTAATCATACTTTTTTTCTCAAAGACAATGCAGTTGTTACCCAGTTTTGTTTGCTATCTATTCAGATAGACAAACCAAACTGTTGTAACTGTGTTAGGACTTACGCAAGAACTAGTCGTGAAACTCTTATTCCTATCCTAGGGACAGCCCTATGCCTGCGGCAAGGCTACGCAAGAGTGGGTATGTCTATGGCTGACGCCACAGCTATCGCCGTTAGCGCAGTATCTCCGTAGGAGATACGACACGGCTTCGCTGTGCTTTGTGGTATGCCCTAAGAGTCACGCTGCGCTTGAGCGCAGGGTGTGCAAAGGACATAGACAAGAGCGTCTGTGCAGGAGATAGGTTTTTTCATTATTTGACTTAATTCTATTGCGCCTAACTCACTTTTTTAGTTTGTATATGCAAAATTCCAACTAATGGGCAATATCATGTCAAGGGTGAGTGATAACTCAAGCGTAAGGGAGCAGTTTCTTGATAATGATAAACCACAGATTTGGTGGTTAATTGCTGTAACCTTGCCAGTCATAGTTGCAACTGGAGTCCTAAGCATAGCCAAAATGGAGCAAGTGAAAAAGTTGAATCCGCCCGTATCCAGTGCGCCAATCACAAGTATAAATGCTTTGGGGCGTTTGGAACCACAAGGGGAAGTTTTTAAACTGTCTGCACCAGTGGGAGTCCAAGGAACGTCGCGAGTAGAACAAGTTTTTGTCAAAGAAGGAGAGCAAGTTAAAAAAAATCAAATCATTGCTATTTTGGATAACTTCTCCAGTAGCCAAGCCGCAATGGAAGAAGCTAAGGCAAAAGTGCAAGAAGCCCGTGCCAATTTAGCAAATGTCAAAGCAGGTTCACCAAGAGACATTGAGGCTCAAAGAGCCGTCATTGCTCGCCTGGAAGCACAATTACGTGGGGAACTAGATGCTCAACAAGCAACAATTAATCGCCTGCAAGCAGAGTTAGGCGGGGAAAAAACTGTCTTAAAAGCAACAATTAATCGTATCCAAGCTGAAGTTCAAGGGCAAAGGGATGCTTTCCAAGCTACGGTTTCGCGTATACGAGCTGAACAACGTAATGCCGAAGTCGATGCTCAACGCTATCAGATGTTATACAAAGAAGGTGCAATTTCTCAGCAGGAACGTGATAGAAGGCAATTAGGCGCGGAAACTTCGACTCAGCAACTTGCTGAAGCCCAGGCAAACCAAAAACAAACAGTTGCAACTTTACGACAGCAACTTGCTGAAGCTAGAGCCAATCAAGTAAAAACTATAGGAACTTTGCAACAGCAACTGGTTGAAGCTAGAGTCAATAGGAACAAAATTCTCGCAACTTTGCAAAGACAAATTGATGAGGAAAGAGCCAAATTTAACAGAATAAAAGATATTCGTCCAATTGATTTACTAGTTGCACAAGCACAAGTTAGTAATGCGATCGCTGCACTCAAGAAAGCACAAGCTCAATTGAATTTAAGCTATATCAAAGCTCCAATTTCTGGCGAAATTATTAAACTTCATACGAAAGCTGGAGAGAGCATCAATACAAATGGTATTGCTGAGATTGGACGGACTGATCAGATGGTAGTCATAGCTGAAGTTCCCGAAGACAGTATTAGTAAGGTGCGCCTTGGTCAACGAGCTGTAATAACCAGTGATAATGGTGCTTTTGGCGGAGGATTACAAGGAACTGTTGCTGAAATTGGTAGGCAAATTGGCAAAAAAGATGTGTTAAATACAGATCCAGCCGCAGATGTTGATGCCAGAGTAGTAGAAGTGAAAATTGTCCTGACTCCACAAGATAGTAAAAAAGTGACAGGCTTAACTTACGCCAAGGTGGTTGTTGAAATTAATCTTTGAAAAATCAATTGTTCATGCGCTAACAACTAACAACTGAGGACAAAAGATAATGACAAAAATCCCTCTGGCTTGGTTACAACTGAAGCGAGAAAAAACTCGTTTAGCTGTAGCTCTGGCAGGAATTGCCTTTGCTGATATTTTAATGTTTATGCAGCTTGGTTTCCGGGATTCTCTATATTTTAGTAACGTCCGACTTCATACAAGTTTACAAGCCGACATTGTTCTCATCAATAATCAATCTAATGCTTTGCTTTCCATGAAAGGTTTTTCCCAGAGGCGTTTATACAAAGCTTTAGATTTACAAGCAGTACAAAGTGTGTATCCAATTTATCTAGATTATACTGCCTGGAAAAATCCTTTAACGGGTCGTTCTCGTAACCTCCTAGTGATTGGAATCAATCCAGCCGTCAACGTCTTAGATTTACCTGGAGTTAAAGAAAATTTAGATAAACTTAAACTGCCAGATGTTGTTTTATACGACCGTTCTTCTAGACAGGAATATGGACCGATCGCTACTGAATTTGAACAAGGAAAAACTGTAGTAGCAGAAGTCAATAGTCGAAGAATGAAAGTAGGGGGACTATTTACTTTAGGTGCTTCTTTCGGAGCAGATGGAAATTTAATTACCAGTGATTTAAACTTTTTGCGAATGTTCCCCCTTCATAAGTCAGGATTAATTGATATCGGTCTGATTAGATTAAAACCAGGAGCAGATGCAACCACTGTTGCTCAAACTTTGAAAAAATATTTACCTAGAGATATCAAAGTTTTAAGTAAGCAAGAATTTATTAATTATGAGAGATATTACTGGGAAAGTAGTACAGCAATAGGTTTTATTTTCACTTTAGGCACTATTATGGGTTTCATAGTAGGAACTGTCATTGTCTATCAAATACTTTATACCGAGGTAGCGGATCATTTAGCGGAATATGCAACCCTAAAAGCAATAGGGTATACACAAAAATATTTGTTAATTGTTATCCTACAAGAAGCTTTAATTTTAGCAATTTTAGGATATATTCCAGGATTTGCTATAACTATGTTTTTGTATGACCGGGCGAGAGATGCCACACTCTTACCAGTTTTGATGAGCGTTGGACGAGCCGTAATGGTACTCATTTTGACTTTTATTATGTGCTTTATCTCTGGCACTATTGCTATGCGTAAGTTGCGTTCTGCTGACCCTGCGGATATTTTCTAAAAAGTATCTAAGATTGAACTGAGTAAAAGAAGGATAGTTATATAGCAATCCTAAATCATTTATAAACAATTCCTGTTCCCCTTCGGGTTCGCCAGTCCCCCAATCTCCTGCGGAGACGCTTCGCTAACGTGACGGAGACCGCCAAGACGGGGGCTGGTCTCACCTGTTAAGCGTTCCCTGCCCTCATGAGACAATTTACAACTCAAATAGGACTACTATAGATATATTTATGTTTGATAAAGAACCAGTAATTTCCATAAAACATATCAACCATTATTACGGCAAAGGCATATTAAAAAGACAAATTCTCTATGATATTAATCTGGACATTTACCCAGGAGAAATTGTTATTATGACTGGACCATCTGGTTCAGGTAAGACAACATTACTGAGCTTGATTGGCGGTTTGCGGTCTGTGCAAGAAGGAAGTTTACAATTTTTAGGTATAGAACTATATAAGGCTAGCCAGAAAAAACTGGTCAATATTCGACGAAAGATTGGTTACATTTTTCAGGCTCATAATTTGTTGGAGTTTTTAACTGCTAGGCAAAATGTGCAGATGGCGGTAGAGTTGAATAAATTTATTTCTCACCAACAAGCCATTGCTAAATCAGAGGCCATACTAAAAGCAGTGGGTTTAGGAGAACGGATTGATTACTATCCAGAAAATCTTTCGGGAGGACAAAAACAAAGGATTGCGATCGCCCGCGCTTTGGTGAATAATCCCCCATTAGTACTAGCAGATGAACCTACAGCGGCTTTAGACAAGCAATCAGGACGCGATGTTGTGCAATTGATGCAGCATCTTGCTAAAGAGCAAGGAACATCTATATTGTTAGTCACCCACGACAACCGCATTTTAGATATAGCTGATCGGATTGTGGAAATGGAAGATGGTCTTTTAGCCCGTGATTCTCAAGGTAAAGTCAATAATTAGGGGTGTAAGGGTGTAATACCATTTCACGAAATCCTTGATACAAATGATTAGTCTGTAATTCTTTCTCCCCTGCTCCTCTGCTCCTCTGCTCCTCTGCTGCCTATTTGTATCAACCTTAAAGTGAAACGGTATAAGGGTATAAGGGGGTAGGGGGGTAAGGAAAACAATTGGTGAGACCAATTCTGATACCAATTTGAAAAAAGAATGCGACAGATAGAATGCTAAAAGTAATTACCAGTAAGTCTTTTACAATCCAAAATCTAAAATCCAAAATCCAAAATCCAAAATGGTATGAGTGCCATCTTGCTGTAAATTAGTGTTTGACAGCTTTTTGCTAAACTTTTATGCACAGACTCCTGCCCTTGTCTGAGGTTTCATCGACTCAATGCTTTAGCAACGTTCGTCTGGTCGCTACGGATATGGATGGTACCCTGACCAGGAAAGGAAAATTTACCAGTGAGTTATTGCAAAGTTTGCAGGATTTAGCAACTGCTGGTATCAAGGTGGTGATTATTACCGGACGGAGTGCTGGTTGGGTCAATGGTTTAGCGTATTATCTGCCCATTGTTGGTGCTGTAGCTGAAAACGGCGGTTTGTTTTTCTTGGGTGGAAGTGACAAACCAGTTACTTTAACACCCATTCCTGACTTAATAGCACATCGTCAACACTTGGCATCGGCTTTTCAACAATTACAAACTCAATGTCCCCAGATCCAAGAATCTGCTGATAATCGATTTCGCGTGACTGATTGGACATTTGATGTGCAATCTTTAAGCACAGATGAACTCAAAACCCTGAGTCATCTATGTCAGGAAATGGGTTGGGGTTTTACCTACAGTAACGTACAGTGTCACATCAAACCTCTGGGACAAGACAAGGCAAATGGGTTATTACAGGTGTTGCAAGAATACTTTCCTGAGTACAATACTCCAGAACAAGTTGTGAGTGTTGGCGATAGTCCCAACGATGAAAGTTTATTTGATCACCGTTATTTTCCACTGTCTGTAGGTGTGGCAAATGTGCTGGAGTATGCAAATCAACTTCAGCATCACCCTGTATATATGACTTCGGCTGCTGAAGGAGAGGGTTTTTGTGAATTGGCGCAAATGATTATAGATGCAATACCGCAAGCTGTTAGTTTGTAGGGTGGGCATTGTTCATGCCCAACGCCAGATGCCTCAACGCGCTTAACCCGCGCACGGTGAGACAGCGCGAATGACGGCTCTCCCGCTCTCACGGCGACTGCGTATGCGCAAAGCGCACGCCCAGAGGTCTAAAGCGCAGCGGAACCGGAGGTTCTCCCCGATAGCTGTAAGGCGTGGCGTTAGCCATAGGGCACTGGCTCACGCCACATGCCTCAACGCGCTTAACCCGCGCACGGCAGTGGCTCCCCTACTTCATTGTTAGGACTTACGCACGAGTTAAGAAAGAACAAGACTGTGAGATTGCTTCCTTACGTCGCAATGACACAACTACGTTTCCCTTGCTTGAGCCTGATTGTGATACTAATCTAATTTCTCATTATTACCAGATTTCGCTTCCTGAGGCACAACGAGAACTTTATCAACACGGTTACCATCCATATCCATGACTTCCAAGCGCATACCTTGCCATTCAAAATGATCTGCTGCTGAGGGTATGCGACCTAGATGCGCCATGACAAAACCACCTAATGTTTGATAACTTCCTCGGTGTTCGGACGACAACTCCTCAACATCGAATAGTTCAAAAAAGTCATCAACACCCAACATACCATCCAACAACCAGGAACCATCCTCTCGTTGCACTATTTGAGGGTCTTCTTGGTCATCAACAGAAGGAACATCACCAACGATTTCTATCATGACATCGTTAAGAGTGACTAATCCCTGAATCACACCATATTCATCCACGACTAGCGCCATGTGAGTAACGGTTTGCTTGAACAACTCCAAAACTTTCAAGCCTCGGGTGCTTTCTGGCACATATACGGGTTGTCGTAATCCTACTGTTAAATCCAACTGCTCACCACAGAAACTTCGGGCTAACAAGTCGGTGACTGGGATGATACCTAGCACGTTGTCAAGTCCCCCCTGACAAACTGGATACCGGGAATAAGTGCCATCAATAATCTTTTGGCGGTTTTCTTCAGTAGAGTCCTCCAAATCCAGCCAAAGAATATCTGGTCGGGGTGTCATAAACGAACTAACGGGGCGATCGCCCAAGCGAAAAACTCGCTCGACCATATCTTGTTCTGCTTCCTCAAAGGTTCCCTCCTCAGTACCTTGTTCGATTAAGACTCTAATTTCTTCCTCTGTCACGAGTGGCTCTTTGGACGGTCTGGTACCCAACAACCGCAGCACCGTATCAGTAGCAAGACTTAGTAAATAAACTACAGGAGACGTTAATTTAGACAACGTAAGCATCGGTATAGCGATAACGGAAGCAATAGGTTCCGGGTTGTTTAAAGCCAGCCGCTTAGGTACCAGTTCACCAAGAATTAGTGTCAAAAATGTAATAACTAAAATTGCTAATCCTTTAGCCAGGTGTTGCTTATAATCTGCCTGCAAAGGGATAAAATTTAGAATAGGCGTTAGTCTCTTGGCGATAGTTTCTTCACCATAGGCACCAGACACGATGGTCAGGAGTGTGATCCCAATCTGAACAGTTCCTAGAAACTGATTCGGCGAGGATGCCAGTTCCAAAGCGACGCGTGCTTTAGCATCACCCCGGTCAGCAAGTTGTTGTAGACGCACCTTTCGTACTGAGAAAATCGCCAATTCTGACATGACAAACACAGCATTGGCAAGAATTAAAAGAACAATAATTAGAATTTCGATTGTTGGAGACATCTGTAAAAACTGCCGATACTATCGGCAAACTGTGCTTAACCTTAACCTCTTAGTATCTAGTATGCAACGTGTGATTACGAAACACTCTGCATACAAAAAAGTCATAAATTATAAGTCATAAATTAGCAGCTTAAGACTGATTCGTATATGAACCATGAGTCAGTGGAATAAGTGGTCATTGTACCAGGTATTCATGACCAAGAAAGGGGTGTAGGGGGATAAGAAGAGACTGTTTTTTGGTACATCCATATACCCCAGAGCCAAGGGGGTTTCAAGCCCCCACTAAATCAAAGATGAGCGTGGTTTTTAATTGGTGGTGGATCCGGTGCCCCCACCAATTACTCCCCTACACCCTTACACCCTTACAACGCCAGGTGCCTCAAGTCGGGAAACCCGGACGCCAGATACCTACGGAGGGAGACCCTCATCAAGTACTGGCTCCCCACAGCACTGGCTCCCCTTACCCCCTTACACCCGCGCGTTGTTGACTCTATAGCTAGAGTTCTTTCTGTGTCTAGACTTTTAAAATAGTTGAGGTAAGCGTTAGTATTATGCTTGCCTGCGAGAAGGACTTCTTCATAATTTTGTGATCTATGGCATTTTCTTCCATTGTGCGTGCTTTGGGGCGTTCTGCGCTCACCACTGAACTCCTCTCTAAACTTAATCGGCAACAAGAGTTGCTCTTAAGTGGCATTCCTCGCTTACCCAAAGGTTTGGTCGCTTCGGCGTTGGCTCAAACCCAGAGCAAGAATTTGTTCGTGGTCTGTGCGACTCTGGAGGAAGCCGGACGCTGGACAACACAGCTAGAAGCAATGGGGTGGCAAACGGTACATTTCTACCCAACCTCCGAGGCGTCCCCATACGAACCATTTGACCCGGAAACTGAGATGACTTGGGGGCAGATGCAAGTCCTTGCGGATTTGATACAACTTGCCCGAGGAAGAGATGAGGGAGTAGAAGAGGGAAAGAGCGAAGGAGGGAAGGAGAGCCAACAGTCCCTCACTCCCTCACTCTCTCTCCCCTTACCCAAAATGGCGGTTGTCGCTACTGTCGCCGCGCTACAACCTCATCTACCACCGGCAGAAGCTTTTAAACCTTTCTGCTTCACCCTGAAACGTGGTATGGAATTTGACTTGAAGACCTTCAGTGAAGAAATCACAAAACTGGGGTATGAAAGAGTTCCTTTGGTGGAAACAGAAGGACAGTGGAGTCGGCGCGGCGATATTGTTGACGTGTTTCCTGTGTCCTCAGAGTTACCCGTACGACTAGATTGGTTTGGCGACGAAATTGAGCAGATACGGGAATTTGACCCAGTAACCCAACGTTCTGCCGCCCTTGACAAAATAGACCAGTTGATCCTAACTCCCACTAGTTTTGCTCCCATTCTGATGACAGCACTGAAAGATAGTGCTGAGTTCCAAGTATTGAGTGCTGAATTAAGTGATAACTCAGAAGTTGAGACTCAAGACTCAGAACTCCTTGAGGGTAACCGTCGCTTTTTAGGGTTAGCTTTTGATAAACCTGCTTCCCTGTTAGATTATTTACCTGAAAATACGTTAATTACTATTGATGAACCAGAACAGTGTCACGCCCACAGCGATCGCTGGGTAGAAAATGCCGAAGAACAATGGGAACTGCTTCTCAGCAAGGGAAATGAGGAGATTTCCACGTTATTGCCAAAAATTCATCGCTCTTTTGACGAATGTCTCGCTGATACAGCAAAATTTCCCAAACTAAATCTATCAGAACTGGTCGAGGAAAACAGCGGCATTAATCTTGCCAGTCGCAGGGTGCCAGTTATGCCGCACCAATTCGCTAAAATTGCAGAAACACTGCGACAAGAACGCGATCGCAACTTCTCGGTTTGGCTAATGTCTGCCCAACCTTCGCGTTCTGTGTCCCTGTTGCAAGAACACGACTGTCCCGCCCAGTTTATTCCTAACCCCCGCGACTACCACGCAATTGACAAGCAACAAATTAATCACACACCAGTCGCCCTCAAATATTCCGGTCTTGCTGAACTCGAAGGTTTTATTTTACCTACGTTCCGGGTGGTCGTCGTTACTGACCGTGAATTTTACGGTCAGCACTCCCTGGCGACTCCCAGCTACATCCGTAAGCGGAGAAAAGCTGCTTCTAAACAAGTTGATCCCAATAAGCTGCGTCAGGGAGATTTTGTCGTTCATAAGAACCACGGTGTAGGTAAATTCCTCAAGTTAGAAAGTCTCACACTTAACGACGAAACCCGTGAGTATTTGGTGGTGCAGTATGCGGACGGCTTATTACGTGTCGCCGCAGACCAAGTTGGTGTTTTGTCGCGCTTGCGTACGACAAACGAGAAACCACCAGAACTCAACAAAATGACGGGTAAGGCTTGGGAAAATACCAAGAATAGAGTCCGCAAAGCGATCAAGAAATTGGCAGTGGACTTACTCAAGCTGTATGCATCGCGATCGCAACAAAAAGGCGTTACTTATCCACACGATACACCTTGGCAGCAAGAATTAGAAGACTCGTTCCCCTACCAAGCCACAATTGATCAACTTAAAGCGACTCAGGATGTGAAACGCGATATGGAAAGCGATCGCCCAATGGATCGCTTAGTTTGTGGGGATGTTGGTTTTGGAAAAACAGAAGTTGCGATTCGCGCTATTTTCAAAGCTGTCACCTCTGGTGGAAAACAAGTAGCACTGCTTGCACCCACCACCATCCTGACTCAGCAACATTACCACACCTTAAAAGAACGCTTTGCGCCCTACCCGATTAACGTTGGGTTACTCAACCGCTTTCGGACTGCTGAGGAACGCCGCGATATTTTGAAACGATTGGCGACAGGAGAGTTAGATATCGTAGTCGGGACACACCAACTTTTAGGTAAAAGCGTAGCCTTCCGCGATTTAGGACTTTTGGTAGTTGACGAAGAACAGCGGTTTGGCGTCAACCAAAAAGAAAGAATCAAAAGCTTGAGAACTCAGGTTGATGTACTGACTCTTTCTGCAACTCCGATTCCCCGTACCTTATATATGTCCTTATCGGGAATTCGGGAAATGAGTTTGATTGCGACACCACCCCCATCCAGACGACCGATTCAAACTCATTTGTCACCCATGAATTCAGATAGCATACGCACTGCAATTCGTCAAGAACTCGACCGAGGGGGACAGGTGTTTTACGTTGTTCCACGAGTTGAGGGAATTGAGGAAATAGGAACAGAGTTACGGGAGATGATACCGAGTGCGAGAGTTGCGATCGCCCACGGTCAAATGGATGAAAGCCAATTGGAATCAACAATGCTGACTTTCAGCAATGGTGAAGCGGACATCCTTGTTTGTACCACAATTATTGAATCTGGTTTGGATATTCCGCGAGTCAACACTATTTTAATTGAAGATGCTCACCGCTTCGGACTAGCTCAACTGTATCAACTACGGGGTCGTGTTGGTCGTGCAGGAATTCAAGCTCATGCATGGTTATTTTATCCCAAACAGCGGACGTTATCCGACGCCGCACGCCAGCGGTTACGAGCAATCCAGGAATTTACGCAACTGGGTTCAGGGTATCAATTAGCAATGCGGGATATGGAAATCCGGGGTGTGGGTAATTTGCTTGGTGCAGAACAGTCAGGACAAATGGAGGCGATCGGTTTTGATTTATATATGGAAATGCTAGAAGAAGCTATCCGTGAAATCAGAGGGCAAGAAATTCCTAAAGTTGATGATACCCAAATTGACCTCAACCTGACAGCGTTTGTCCCAGCCGATTACATCACCGATTTGGATCAAAAGATGAGTGCTTACCGTGCGGTTGCAGCTGCAAAATCTAAAGAAGAATTATCGCAGATTGCTGCTGAGTGGAATGATCGATATGGCGCAATTCCTAAACCAGCGACTCAACTGTTGCGGGTGATGGAACTCAAACAGCTGGCGAAGAAACTAGGATTTAGCCGGATTAAACCAGAAAACAAACAGCACATCGTTTTAGAAACGCAAATGGAAGAACCTGGTTGGAAGAACTTGGCTCAAAATTTGTCGGAAACCCTCAGATCACGCTTTGTTTACTCTCCTGGTAAAGTGACAGTGCGGGGTTTAGGAGTAATGAAAGCAGATCAACAATTGCAAACGTTGATTGATGCTTTGGGTAAGATGCAGGGTGCTGTTGTGGAGGAGGCGGTTGTTTAAAATGATGATAAGTAACTCAACCTAATAAACGTAAAATGTCATTACGTTAGCGCAGCGTGCCCGGAGGGCAGCGAAACGCAGTGTAGCGAAGTAATCGCAAATAATCTATTTTACGTTTTTCAATGTTGACTTACTTATCTAATTCAAAATTAAATGGCATACAGTGAGTTTATGTATAAAGTTCTGCAAGCTACTTGTGAAAATGGCAATCTCATACTGAAGGAAAAACTAAGTTCTGAAATGGAAGGTAAAACCCTCAAAATAATTATTGTAGAGACAGATGAGCTTGAAGCAAAGAAAGAACGATTTTTTAGTCTTTTAGACAAACATTCATTTGCTCTGCCCGCCAATTATCAATTCGATAGAGAGGAACTGCATGGCAGATAAAGTGATGATAGACACCAACCTTTGGGTCTATCTATATGCAAAGATCCTCAAGAAAAATATCTAAAAGTTAAAAAAATAATTTCTGAGAATTTTGATTGCTTGACTGTCAGCACTCAGATTTTAGGGGAACTTTATAATGTTTTAACAAAAAAGAATTTGACATCAAAAGAAGAAGCAAAACAAATCATTCAGGAAATTGCTACGAATTTTATTTTACAGTTTTGGAAATTGATACTTTAAAAGTCTTGACAGCACTAGACATAAATTCAGGATATGGATACTCTTATTGGGATAGTTTAGTTATATCTACGGCTTTACTTAGTAATTGCAGCATTCTCTACTCAGAAGATATGCAAAATAACCAACTAATAGAAAAGAAAACAAGAATAGTCAACCCATTGACTGACGTGTAGTTAGATTTTATACTATATTTTTGACTTTCCTGGTAAAGTGACAGTGCGGGATTTAGGAGTGATAAAAGCAGATCAACAATTGCAAACGTTGATCGATGCTTTTAGTAAGATGGTTTCTTGCGTTATGGAGGAGGCGATCGCCTAAAAGGAGAAGTTGGCTAGTAGTAAGTGCTGTTTTCGCGCTTAGCGCCTACTACGAACTTTAATTTCCTTATGCCCTAGTTACGTAATGAGTCATGACTTATTCATCAACTTTTTTGGACAACCCAATATGACTAATATCTTTGCTCCTGAAGAAATTGACACCTTATCCTCAGAAATTGATAACCAACTTAGCGAACTCAGAACGAGATCTATATCAGATTCCAAGGAAGGAGAAACCGAAGGAACCAAAGCATTACCTGTTAAGCAAAGCCAAGTCATTGAAAAAATTACTCAAGAAAACCCCGAAAGTTTTTTGAAAAAATTTGCACGGGCAGCTAAGAGTGACTTGTGTGAACAAGGAGGCGTGCTAAATACTCAGTGGAAAAAGTGGGCTGATCTCAATAATAAAGATGTGATAGATAAGTTTGGCATTGCTTTGGTAGCACTGGGATTTTCTGGTAATATGCTGCAAATTCTGGTTGTTGCTGTTGCCGTGATTGTGATTCATATTGGCGTTAAGGCATTTTGCGAGAATTATTCTTAATATTTTTGTTTTTGGACTGTAAACCGATTATTTCTGGAATTCTAAGTAAGGAGTTTGTATCTATACTCAAGAGAACTCCCACATTTAGCCCTCAAAGTAGCAACCTATGGAATTAAATCTGCGCTTTCCAGAAATCAATCAAGTGATTGTCAAACTTGATGAGCAAGAAACTGAGAGGCTACCTTTTACTTCACCGTTGAGCGCAGAAGACCAAGAAAATATTCGCTGGTATTTAGAAACTTATTCAACGCATTATACCACAGATGTGGATGATGCAAGGGCAAAAGAAATAGCTGATAAATTGGCGCAATGGGGCGAGGATTTGTTTAACGCTGTCTTCCAGCCTCGGACTGCCCAGCGGATATTTAATGATTTCCAGGATGAAGCAGAACCAGGACGCTTATTAACCATCAGCGCCAATCATCCGATAATTTTATCGCTTCCTTGGGAATTGTTGCGTGACCCAGAAGGAACGTATTTATGCCATGAAAATCCGCGAATTTCGATTCGTCGGCGCTTGGCAGGGGCGGGAGGTGGTCGAAGACCGTTTAAAGTTAAGGTAAAAGATTGTTTACGGTTGCTGTTTGTGGTGAGTCGTCCCAGTGATGCGGGGTTTATTGATCCGCGTGGTGAGGCGCAGGCGGTTTTGGAGGCGATCGCACAAGAAGCAGCCGGACGAGTTGAGGTAGAGTTTTTGCGTCCAGCGACGTTGGATAATTTGGTAGCGCGGTTGGAAGACTCCCGCAAACCCCCTGTGGATATTGTGCATTTTGATGGGCATGGGGTGTTTGATGTTGATGGGCGGTTTCATGAACGGGCAAAACACAGCGATCGCTTAGCAGCAACAAAAGGCGATCATCAAAATAACGGCAATACGGGTTATCTGTTGTTTGAGGATAAAGAAGGGAAAACAGCCCTGATTACTGCCGAAACTTTGGGTGATATGCTGAACCGCCAAAAAGTCGGGTTAATTGTCCTGTCTGCTTGTCAGTCAGCGGCGATGGGTGGTGAGGATGGAGAAGATGCAATGGGTTGTGTCGCCGCCAGGTTAACTCATGCGGGAATTCCAGCGGTGTTGGCGATGACTCATTCGGTATTGGTGACAACCACCCAGCAATTGTTTGCCAAATTTTATCAGGGTTTGGTGTCGGGCGTTGGTATGGGCGAGGCGTTGGATAATGCGCGGCGGGACTTGTATCTCAACCGGGAACGCGGGGAACGACAACGGGGTGAGGAACGGATAACTCTAAAATTGCAGGACTGGTTTTTACCAGCACTCTATCAAGCCGGTGGAGATACACCGTTGTTAACTTCTACTCTCCACTCCTCCCCTCTCCCCCTCCCCGACTCCTCCTCATGGGGAAATTTGCCGCCTTTACAAGAAGCAGGATTTTTTGGTCGCAGTCGGGAATTGTGGGAGATAGAACGGTGGTTTGTGCAGGGGACACGCCGCTTAACAGTTTCGGGTTTTGGTGGACAGGGAAAAACCTATCTCGTTCAAGAAGCAGGACGCTGGTTGCACCGCACAGGGATGTTTGAGAAAGTGTGTTTTGTTGATTATGCTGCCTTCCAAGGTGTGGATGCGGTAGGATTGGCAGTCAGTACCCTGGCAACAGTGTTGGAAAAGAATTTAATTGATGCTGCCGCAGCAACTCAGGCATTGAGAAACCAAGCAACTTTGCTGATTTTAGATAACTTGGAAAGCTTGTCCCCGGAACCTTTACAGGAACTATTAACCGTGGCGAAACAATGGTCTGAGGTTGGGGAATGTCGGGTGTTAATCACGACTAGAACGCCAGATTTTACCCATCCTGATTATCTCACACAAGGTAGTCGCAAACATATTTCCTTGCCGTTGGGAGGTTTGGGACGAGAAGATGCTTTGGCGTATTTCCAGAGTTTGATCAAACTGCCCCCAGCACCCAAAGTTGACCCGCCCAAACGCGAGGTGTTGTTGGAATTATTTAAGCTGGTGGATTTTCATCCCCTGTCGATTGGTTTGTTAGCGAGACAGTTGAAAATGCGTCGTCCAGCAGAGTTGGGACAAAGGTTGGAAGCGTTAATTGCCCAAACACCAGATAACCCCTTGTTGGCGTCGTTGAATTTGTCTTTGGAAAAGTTGGACGCTGAGGCGATGCAGTTATTGCCTCGGTTGGGCGTGTTTCAGCGTGGGGCGTTTGAGAATATGCTGCTGGGTATCACTGAATATTCTGAGTTACAGTGGCAAAAGCTGCGTCCAGCATTGGAAGCTACTGCTTTGATTCAGCCCGAACGCCTGCCTGGTGTCCGCTTTCCTTATCTCAAGTTTCACCCGACTTTAGCCCCTGCTTTGTGGTCGCGTTTGTCATCAGAAGTACAAACAGAACTGCTTGCCCGTTATCGGCAGCAATATTGTGTACTGTCTGCCTTTTTGTATGAGGAAGATAGCCAAAATCCCCATCAAATCCGTGCCATTGCCCAATGGGAATTGCCGAATTTACTCTATGCAGTTCACGGGGCGTTGGATGCAGGTGAAAAATGGGCAGTGGATTTTGTTGACTATGTAAACAGATTTCTCGACTACTTCGGACTCAACCGCGATCGCACTTTACTCACCCAACGGCTTGCCCAGTTAACTGAAGAAGTCGGTTCCGAGAAATGGTATCTCTCGCGTACTAATTTAAGTGAACAATTATTCAATGCAGGGCGCTATCAAGAAGCGGCGCGAGTGTTTGGTGAGATACTGGCAGGATTGGGTGAGCAACCGAATTATCACCGCTGTGTTACTTTAACTCGACTGGGGCAGTGCTTGAATGAACAAGGACAAGCATCACAGGCAGCAGAAGTCTTGCGTCAGGGGTTGGCAGAGGCGCAACAATTGGAACAGTCTGATAATGTGAAGCAACTGATAGGAATTTTGCAGGGTGATTTGGCGAATGTGCTGACGGATATGGGAGATTATGGTGAGGCACGCATCGCTTATGAGGCGTCATTGACTATTAAAAAAGAACTGGGAGACTTTCGTGGTGCTGCGCTATCAAATGGAAACCTTGGCACTTTCGCCCTGTTGCAAGGCAACCTTTCAGAAGCCGAACAGCGTTACCGTGAAGCACTAACGACTTTCCAGCAACTGCGTGAACCAGCAAAGGAAGCAGTGTTTTGGCATCAACTGGGTATGGTGTACCAAAAAGACAAGCAGTGGGACGCTGCGGAAAATGCCTACCGACAAGCAGCACAGATTCAAGAATCTCAAGGTAATTTGGCAGGTGCAGCAACGACTTGGCATCAATTAGCTGTAGTCAATCAAGATGCTGGCAAACTGACAGAGGCAGAGGCTTGGTATCGCAAGGCAATTGAAGCTGCAAAAGCAACAGGAAATTGGTTGAAAGTATCAGGGTCACTCAACAACCTTGCTAACTTATTACAAAACCAACCGCACCGCTTAACCGAAGCACGGCAATTGGCAGAAGAGGCATTAGCTATCGACCTAAGCTTAGATCCCGCTGCGGCTGAGATTTGGAAAACCTATAGTATCTTGGCTAAGATTGCCGACAAACAGGGCGACACTACCCAAGCACGGGAATATCGTCGTCTGTCGCGACAAGCAAAGGCGGCGTTTGCCGGGACACAGTATGAGTTGTGGAATTTTGGGCAGTTGATTGCTTGGGTAGTAGCCGCTGTGGATGATGCAGAAGCGAGGCAACAGCTAGAACCTATGCTGGAAGAATTGGTGAAAGAAGAATTGGTGAAAAATGGTTTGGGTAATTTCGTAACTGCTATCCATCGCATATTAGACGGTGAGCGTGATCAGGAGGTGCTGTGTGAGCCGTTGGATTGGCAAGATTCTATGATTATCTTCGCTATCCTGCAAGGTATTGCTGATCCCCAGTCGCTTGAGGCGTTGTTGGAATGATCTTGATGGGGTGATCGCGTGATACGGAATTACATCGTTGCGAGTTCCGCGATCACAGAACGTAGACGCCGGAGGGGGCTTCCCGCAATCTGCCGCAATCTCAAACCTTGATTTTACGTTTTCAGTGCGTAATATCAAGCCCGGTTAATTACCCGTAATAAATTGACCCCACTCGCCTATCGGCACCCTCCCCTGTCCCAATACGGTTCGGTTAGCTTGTTTATCTCAAGGGAAATCCCCCCAACCCACGCGCTTGTGCTACAACGGGGAGATCCCCCCAACCCCCCTTAAAAAGGGGGGCTAGTTTAAGCCGTCCGTCGAACTCACGTTAGTTTACTCTTTTACCCCCTTTTTAAGGGGGTCGCCGCAGGCGGGGGGATCTTATTCAAACCATATTGGGGCATGAGTAATACGAAAGCTACTTATAATATCATCTCCGTTCAAAGAACCGTCATTGCGACCGAAGGGAAGCAATCCCAAAATCTTGCGATTGCCACGCTCCACTGCGTTCCACTCGCAATGACATATTAAGGGTGATTTGCCGGACATCATATAAGTCCTGACAAATACATTTGCAAATGCTTCCCAAACTTTGTGCAGACTGCTACATAGCTCATTTATGTCTTGGTATTTTGTGATATATCTCACACCAAACTAGTGAGCCAATAGTTATAATAAGAAGTATATATAAATCACATCAGAATAATATATAGCTTAGGTATGAGCTAAATGATTCTTCTGGACAAAAAAACTACACCTCAAGGTGGTATGTGGTTTTTGCTGAGGTCGTTTACATTCAAAATATGAAACGACAATAACAAATTTAAGATTTCAATCAGTATAAAAGCTTTCTTTATAATTTTTTTATAGTATTGTATTAGGGTGAACAGTTTTTCACAGTACGGTCAGTTTAAATAAAAATGATATACGGTGTTTACAAAACTAAATCTTCCGTGTATACATATATTTGGTATTGCCATGATTCTGTTTCAAAAGCTAGGTAAATAGATTTTATGGACAGCCAAAAACCCGTAACCAAACCATTCAAATTTTAAGGTGAACTTAGCTATGACTGCTCTCAAAACTCCAAATCGTGGTCAACGTATTTTCTTCCCTGGTTTTGTTCATTCTGAGTTGCAAGCTCATCAAACACTCAATCCAAATCAAATAGCTCAACCGAAAGTTGATTTACTTCAACCATTGCGTCGTAAGCTTGATTCTTTAGAAATTAAAAATCCGAAATTGGCGAAGTTTCTTGCAAGAATGATCCCGGCTCAATGTCCTTTTGAGCGAGATATCCTGCTGTTTGGTCGCAAAATTGCCCACATTCCCCCAATGTGCAAATTAAATCCGCTGTACGACGAACTTGTGGGATTACGTTTTCGTGCTTTGTGTTATTTGGCTGATGTTTGCGGTGAGGATATTCAATCTTACTGTTAAACTGTGAAAAAAATCACTTATGTAAGGTCACAACTTGGCTCGCAGTGCAAGTTTTATCTTATATATGATCGATGTCTTTGCGTCAGCTTGCTCCTCCGTTATAATGATTGCATTCTCACACGACTTGTACACCGTCAGATAATACTCACACCAACGACGATTAATGTCTGCCAGTGCCAATCGTGAGATTATTGCCAACCATAGAGCACAACAGTACTGAACCATCTCCAATAGTTGAGTTATCTCCCGCCTCCAAAGAACCGTGAAAGACGATCTTATGATCTTCTAGCACCCTCAAGAGCACGGAAAGTAACGCGGTTTTCTATTCTCAATTTTGCCAATGATAATTGATGAACCTTCACCAGGCTCAACAAGTCATACCATGTTGGATTTTAGATTTACCGATTGTGAAAGAGTTACTGGTAATCGCTTAATGCGTTTTATTTGTCCCAATCATTTTTCTAATAGGTGTCAGCTAGGTTGCTTTGTTGAGCCAAGGTTATAATTTTCCACAGAAGTGATAGCTTCTTTGAATATCACCTTGGCTGAAGGGAACAAACAATGGAGATTAACGTAGAACATCAACCGAGCATTGAGCAGCTTAACGAACTGGGTGTGTTCAAATGGGGGATTTGGACAAAGGAAGTCTCAAAGTTCCCTTGGACTTATGACACTCAAGAAACATGCTATTTTTTAGAAGGTGATGTCATCGTTACACCTGAGGGTGGCGAATCAGTGCAGATGGGTAAAGGTGATTTGGTGACTTTTCCGGCTGGAATGTCCTACACTTGGGATATTAGAAGCGATGTCAAGAAACATTATTGTCTTGATTAGTCAGTCATTTAGGAATTATTGAATTAAGAGTATTTCCAGAATTCCTAATTCAGCATTTAATAATCTATCCTTAAAAAGGTGCAACCTTCATAAGGACGTGGAAGAAAAATGTTATTGCATTTAAGCACCTGGCAGGAAGTCGAGGCTTATCTCCAACAGTCTAGGGGTATTATTTTCCCTATTGGTTCCACAGAACAACACGGACCAACAGGATTAATTGGGACAGATGCGATTTGTGCGGAGGCGATCGCCCGTGGTGTGGGTGAAGCGACTCAAGCAATAGTAGGTCCGACAATTAATGTGGGCATGGCATTACACCATACTGCTTTTCCTGGTAGTATAAGTCTGCGTCCCAGCACGATGATTCTAGTGCTGCGGGACTACATCACCTGTTTAGCTAAAGCTGGTTTTACAAAATTTTACTTTATCAACGGACACGGCGGTAACATAGCCACCCTCAAGGCTGCTTTTTCTGAAATATACGCCCACTTGGAAGATATACAAATTCCCAACGCGCAACGAGTGCAATGCCAAGTTGGTAACTGGTTTATGTGCGGTTCAGTTTACAAGTTGGCAAAGGAATTATATGGGGATCAAGAAGGTTCCCATGCAACACCAAGCGAAGTTGCAGTGACTCAATTTGTGTATCCAGAAGCGATAAAGCAAGCACCTCTTTCAGAAGAAGTTGGTACTGGACACAGAATTTATGGTGCTGCTGACTTCCGCCAGAAATATCCAGATGGCAGAATGGGTTCAAATCCGGCTTTGGCGACACCTGAACATGGGAAGCAGTTATATGAATTGGCGGTGAAAGAACTTAGCAACTGGTATTTGGAGTTTTTAAACGCGGATTAAATGATGAGAAGATTTGATCCCCTTATGTTTTTAAAAAGGGGACTTTTATCTTCCCCTCTTTTTTAGGGTTGGTTGGAGGGAGGAAAATTTTATATTGTTTCTGGTTGAATCTGAATAATTCAGGACTTACGCAAAATCATGAAAAAATAAACCGCAAAGGACGCAAAGAGCACAAAGGTAAGAGGGTTTAAGAGGGTTTTTGCGTAAGTCCTATAATTAAAAAACCGCAGAGGCGCAGAGAACACAGAGGAAGAGAAAAGAGAAATCATTTCAATGCAAACAGATTTACAGCACATTGCAAGTAAAGGACGGGCGAGATGCCCATCCCACAAGACTTTTCTTGATGAGTTAATTAACCGCGAGCAATACCCTCTTGACGCGCCGCACGTTGCACAGCACCAGCAACAGCAGTCACGACTCGCTCATCAAATACAGAAGGAACGATGTGTTGTCTATTAAGGTCTGAGGGTTTAATTAAGGATGCGATCGCACTCGCTGCTTCCAGATACATTGTGGTAGTAATTGTTGCAGCCCGACAATCCAAAGCACCACGAAATACACCCGGAAATGCCAAAACATTGTTGATTTGATTCGGGTAATCACTACGACCTGTTGCCATAACTGCAACATCGTCTTTGATCAACTCTGGCTGAATTTCAGGAATCGGATTTGCCATTGCAAACACGATTGGGTCTTTTGTCATAGAGCGCACCATTTCTGGTGTTAAAACGCCCGGTGCACTCAAACCAATAAAGACATCTGCACCTTGTAAAGCACCTGCCAGGGTTCCTTGAGCCTTGACTGCAAATTCGCGCTTTTCTTCTGTCAAGTCAGTGCGACTGGTAGAAAGAATACCTTTCGAGTCGCACATCCAAATTTTTTCTGCTCCTGCTTTTCTAAGTAACCGGGCGACAGCTACACCAGCAGCCCCAGCACCGTTAATCACAATGCGGATGTCTGCCATTGACTTTTGTACTACCTTGAGAGCGTTAAACAACGCTGCTAAAGTGACAATTGCCGTACCATGTTGGTCATCGTGAAAAACGGGGATATCTAATTCTTGCCGTAGTCTTGCTTCAATTTCAAAACAGCGGGGAGCAGCGATATCCTCTAAATTGACACCCCCAAATACCGGAGCAATATTTTTGACAGCTTCGATAATCTTGTCAGTATCTTGGGTATCAAGGCAGATAGGAAAGGCATCAATCCCAGCGAATTCCTTAAACAGCATAGCTTTGCCCTCCATAACTGGTAAGGCGGCTGCTGGACCAAGATTTCCCAACCCCAAAACAGCAGTGCCATCAGTAACAATAGCAACAGTGTTTCGTTTGATGGTGAGGTTGTAAACTTCTTCTGGATTTTCGGCGATCGCAGTACAGATTCTTCCAACTCCTGGCGTGTAAGCCATCGACAAATCAGACACACTTTTTAGGGGAATTCTGCTGGTAATGCTGATTTTCCCGCCACGATGCAAATTAAAAGTGCGATCGTAGACATTGAGTACCTTAACATCAGGCACAGCTTTCACCGCTTGCACAATTGTCTCAGCATGATCACTACTAGCTGCATCAACGGTGATCTCGCGAATGGAAATAGCCCTTGTTTGCTCGATTAAATCAATTTGACCAAAATTACCGCCACTGGTAGCTATAGCCTTGGTTACGTTAGCCAACATTCCGACGCGGTTAGGAATTTCCAAGCGGAGTGTCAAGCTAAAACTAGAATTAGGAGTCAGATCTGCCATGCTTTGTTGATTGTGGGTTTTAGATTTAGATTTTAGACCAAATATTTCTAATTAATACTTATTTTCTCCATCTCCACCCAGCTGTGTTACTTCTTCCACTCCCAATACGTTCGGATAAGCGATCCTATCTGATTTCTGAAAATTATTAACCGCCAAGACGAGGCAGTGCGTTGCGGGGGTTCCCCCCGTTGTAGCAACTGCCGTGCCAAGAACGCCAAGAAAAGAAAGAACAGAGAATTTCACAAATGATTTAGGATTGCTATATCTTCTGCTAAATCACATTCTGTGCCACAATCGGTATCAAGCATCAGGTGAGGAACTTGTGCAGCTTTAGGTGAATCAAATGCTGGGAACAACGCTCCGAGAGCGCTACGAAATTATAAAATTTTTGGGAACAGGGTTTAGTGAGACTTATCTGGCTCAAGATAAAGACTTACCTGGCAAACCATATTGCATAGTTAAGCAACTCAAGCCCCAGCTTTCCGATCCGTTTGTCTTGCAAACAGCCACACGTTTATTTGAAACGGAAGCACAAGTCCTGTATAAGTTGGGTAACCATGACCAAATTCCGCGACTTTCAGCGCATTTTCAGGAAAATGGAGAATTTTATTTAGTTCAAGAATTTATAAACGGTGATATTCTAAGCAACGATCTTATACCAGGTAAACAGTGGAGTGAAGATAAAGTTATTAACTTTTTGCAGGATATTTTAAAAATATTAGAGTTTGTTCATCGGCAGAATATTATTCACCGCGATATTAAACCTTCAAATATTATTAGACGTACCTCAGATGGCAAGTTAGTTCTGATTGACTTTGGGGCAGTCAAAGAAAAAATCAGTACCTTGAAACCTAACTCTCAAGGAGAGACAGTCTCTATTGGCACTCCCGGCTATGTGCCTCATGAACAAGCTATTGGCAATCCAGAATTTAACAGCGACATTTATGCTTTAGGTATCACTGCTATCCAAGCCCTGACAGGAATTTCGCCTAAACAACTCCCAAAAAATCCAGAGACTCATGAAGTTGTTTGGCGAGATTTGGTACAAGTGAAACCTCAGCTAGCAGATATTTTAGACAAAATGGTGCGTTATGATTCTCGTAAGCGCTATCAGTCAGTCAATGAGGTTTCACAAGCGCTTTCAAGCTTAGTCACAAAAAAAAATTAAAGAAGTGGCGAAATAGAAAGATTGCTTTAGCTTTGGTGTTGGTTGCTCTTGTCCCTTGTATAGTTGTTTTGGTTCCAGAAATACGAGAGAAAATATTCGCTTCATCACATAATGATTCATCGTTAACTAAAACTCCATTTTTGACTTATGATAGTTCTAACTATTTTATGCTTAGGATGAAATATCCTAAAAATTGGAAAAGTCAAAATATAGAAGATAGATTTACGGGTGATGTCGCTAAATTCTTTCTTCCTCAAAACAACGATTCAAACTCTTTTAAACCAGAAGTATCTGTAGAAATGGAAGATTTGAAAAAACCTATTTCATTACCTGATTATACAAATTTAAAAGTTAATCAAATCACTCGGTATTTAAAAAATCCTAGAAGGAATGAATCGCATCCAGCTAAATTAGCAAATCTACCAGCACATGAAGTTATTTATACAGGAAAGCAAGAACAATATAATGTTAAGAGGATGGCAGTTTGGGCAGTAAAAGACAACAAAGCATACATCGTGACTTACACAGCGGAAGAAAGTCAATATGATGCTTTTTTAGAAACTGCACAGGCAATGATTAATTCGTTGGAAATTCGCAAAAGTGCGTCCACGCCGTCTAAATAAGAAAAACAAATTCTGCCTTCATATCATGTCTGGATGAACACTTATAAAAAACCAAAAACCTCACCCTGCCCTATCGGGCATCCCTCTCCTTACTAACGAGAGGGAATGAGTGCAATAGGACTTACTCTCCAGCTTGTTGTTTGAGCAAATTCACCACATTATCAGATAACCATAAACCCGCATCGCGTAAAGCTTCAATTCCTTCTGATACGCTCTTAATCAGTCCGCGTCGTTTCGCTCTTATGAGTATGCCTCCTGTACCAATGGTAGTGATGCCCAAGACTTGACCACAACGCCGCGCTGCTCTATCGTCAACAATAGCTGCGCAATCTAAAGTTTTCAAAGCTAGACTCAATACTTGTGATTCTCCGTTGCCTAAATCCCAAGCTGCAACTTCAGGAGCAATCGTAGTCATTTCTACTCGTTGTATCCAAGAGACTCTAGGTAATTGTCTTGATGCAGCATCATCTTCACCTGCGATTGTAACTTCTTCAAATACACCTGAAGGAACTAATATTTCCGCGAACAATTGCGGGAGTAATTCTGCTTGCTGACTTTTAAAGAGCACAATAAGAGGTGAAGAGTTAATGATGATGCGATTAATCGACATTCCCCATTTCCTCAGCTAATTCCTCAGTAGTATATTGCATAAAATCTACTCGGTAACGAGACAAAGCATTAATAAATTCTGCCCGAGTAAGTCCAGCAATTTCTGCAGCTTTACCTTGAGAGACTTCGCCTAATTCATACCATTTTACGGCTGCCGCAATCCGCATTTCTTGGACGAATTCTTCGGGATTTTTGCGGAGAGCAGAAAATACAGTCTCCGGTAATTGGATTGGGACTGTTCTCATAGAAGACTGTTCCTTGTTTACTAAACATTATTTGATATCAGTTCTTTGTCTCGTGCAGCAGGCGCAAACAAGTGCGCAAAAATAGCGAATGAATGCAAGAAATTTACTGACTGCGAGATGGGCGAGATGTTATCTCCTTAATCTTAGGATTTTCTAAAAGCTTTTTCGCATCTGCTATTAGCTTATCGCCCCAGAATTGTTTTTTGAGAAACTTGACATCAGCATACCTTTTGTCTAAGCGCAGGGCTGCTTCTGCCATTGATAAACCCCGTTGCTGCTCTCCTTTACTATAGAGTGCGACTGCAAGAGCTTATTGAGATTCTACCTTTTTGCTATCATTATTAATAGCAGTTTGAAACTGACGCATAGCTGCTTCTATATCTCCTTGTTCGTATTTGACCAACCCAATGTTGTAGTAGGCTTTTGCATATTTGGGATCTAACTGAATTGCCTGCTTATAATCTACCAGGGCTGCTTGCTTGTCTCCCGACAGATGGCGGAGAATACCCCTGTTGTTGTAGGCTTTTGCATATTTGGGGTCTAACTGAATTGCCTGGTTATAATCTGCTAGCGCTGCTTGCTTGTCTCCCGACTCCTCGCGGAGAACACCCCTTTGGAAGTAGGCTTTTGCATATTTGGGGTTTAACTGAATTGCCTGGTTATAATCTGCCAGCGCTGCTTGCTTGTTTCCCGACTCAGCGCGGAGAGCACCCCTGTTGTTGTAGGCAAGTGCCAATTTGGGGTCTAACTGAATTGCCTGGTTATAATCTGGCAGGGCTGCTTGCTTGTCTCCCGACTCATAGCCGAGAATACCCCTGTTGTAGTAGGCTAAGGTTGTTCCGGTTGAGTTCCATCCTGATACACGTAAGGATTACCCCAAAGAGGTTCAGCGTGCATTCCATTGATAGCTACCACCTCACCAAAGCGATTGAGCAGTGGTCCTCCACTCATACCTTTTTGCAAATCGTTAGTATATCCAATTTGGTATCCACCTTCTAAAGCTTTCTTCAGAATTAAAGAAACTTTACCTGTTTTAAAAACAAAGCCTTGGTCCTGATTTCTGTCAAAATCAAAGGGAAATCCAGCTGCAAACACTTCATTGCCCACATTCAAACTTGATGCAGAACCAATAGAGGCGATCGCATAGCTGACTTTAGGACTGCGAAACTGCAAAACAGCCAAATCATTGTTTTTAAAGTAGGGAAGAGAGTTTTTGGTGCTAGGGACATCAGCCACATACACATAACCGTCGGGGGTTTGAATTTGATAGGGAGGCTTGCCTGACTTGAGTACATGAGCATTCGTCAGTACTGTATAAACTGAGCCTTGTTTGTGAATCAGAATACCTGACCCCAGAAAGTTTTTTGACAAGACTTTGACTGTAATCGACTTAGCTTTGTATTGCAGTTGGTTTCCCAAACGTTGGGTTAACAGTTGCTCAACACAAACCCCGACATTCGGTGCTGATGCTACCGACGAAATTGATAAACTACCAATACAGGCAACCAGTAGAAGTAAGCGCCATTGCATGTTGATTTAGTTTGCAATTTGCTTAACATTTCCAAACAGGTTGTCCTGCTGGACAAGATGTGCTTCCTCTACCTTCCATCTTAGAAAGGAGTTTTTGGACATCAAGGTAAGCTGCGTCTTTTTCTGAGGAAACAACATCTCTGTTGGTGTTACCACTGAGTTCAACGATTCCAGGACCAGCCGCACTGCGACCATAAAGCAGTTGTTGTAGAATATCCTCAGGATTTTTACCAGGCTTGAGGGTGACCAATATTTCCTTAGGCAAACAAGGACCACCTTTTTCGCCAGCAACGCACAATACAGGTTGACGCTCGGATCTACTAGTACGGAGGAAATTTAGCGTGCCGTTCTCGTAGAATCGTTGGAATCTGGCAGATATATCTTCACAGCGCCTTTCAGGAATCCAAGGAGGAGCAAATCCTGCATCAACCCAGCGAATCATCGGGATGTTTCCCCGTGAGGTGCGAACCAGTGTTGCTGGAACACCCTTGCTCATTCCGCAGAAGAACTTTTGGTTTTGAGCATAACTTGGCTGAGTCAGAGTTGCTGTAGAGGTGATGGTGAAGGCGACAGCGTAAAGCGCAGTGCTTTTACGAACCTTCGGACTGAGTATATCCGCAAATAAATTGAGTTTCATAGTTATTTCAATCCCTATGAAATTATACTAAAATATTTAGTTTTCGTGAGTGATTTTCCTGATTTGATCAGGACTTATAGCAATCCTATTTGATTTGTGTGAAAGTGCCTGCGCTTAGCGCATAAATTGCTGGAGTCCACCAAACCCGGTTTCTTGCAAAAACCGGGTTTCTAATTTTTAATGATAAGGGTGAAGTGTAATTTATTTAGCTGAAAATCGCCACAATCACTTAAGTAACTGCGCACCGCCTTATTTTGGTACTCGTCTGGGAGTTGGGGTAGTTTTCTCTGGCGCTGATGAGGAAGGAGTGGGGGTAGAAGGTGGTGTACTTTGAGAATTAGGATTAAAAACATTTACTAAAGCTTGCACCAACGCATCCCGCTGGCGACGGTTTAGCCGTGCAATTGCAGCGCGATCGCCATCAAAAGGATTTTTTTTCAGAGTATCATTCCCAGGATAAGTCGTTTCATACATCACTTCATTAGCACCCAGGTAATCAGCCAAAGTCAACTTCCAATCCAGTCGATAGTTTGGTGGACGTCCCTTCAAATAGGAGTGATACCGTATCATACGACTGACCAAGGTGTTATTTTCTGAAACTTTGCCCGTTTCTTTGCTAACGTACTGATTTTCTCGCGCTAAGTCGGGTAATTGTTGATAAACTGCTTGCCAAGCATCACCAGGAGTAACTCTTTGAGCGTCAGCCGGTTGGGAAGAACTCAAAAGAAGTAGACTCATCAGTATTATCCCAACTCCCCTAATCATGTGCTGGAAGGGGAGATGGGGAGATAGGAAGAGTGTTAGCGCAGCGTTAACGAAGTGGACCGTAGGTCGCCGTAGGCTGGGAAAGCGGGAGTAAGGGAGATGAGGGAGTATTTTGTTCCCCTGCTTCCCCTGCTTCCCCTGCTTCCTTGTCTCCTGCTTCTTTGCGGTAGACATCACTCTAGACTTCACCAATAATTTCTGGTTGAGTCAGTTCATCAGACATTTCGATAATTGCCCTCAGTACTGGTTTCATCATTACATCATCAGCATTATCAAAGTCTTCATAACGCCGACGCTTTGCACGATTTGCCACTTGAACTGTAATGCGGTAGCGATTTGAGGCTGCACCAATGAGATCCTCAGCACGGTGCATAACTTGCGATTGAGTCGTCTCGAACTTAGAACGCTTTAGCATAATTACTGGTTCAGTGAAGTCATTCTCTTCAGTTTAGCAGCACCAACATGGTTACTGCCTTGTGTTAAGTTACAAGCAACCTTTCTGTTGATAGAGGTTGATACTTTTTTATCACTTTATAAGTATTTTGTAATCTCATAACATTATCTCATGCCTGACCTTGTTGACACTGCTATCAACGCCGGAAATTTCAACACGCTGGTAAAGGCGGTTGTTGCCGCAGAACTCGTAGACATATTCAAAAGTCCCGGTCCGTATACAGTTTTTGCACCCACGGATGAGGCATTTAATAAGCTACCACCTGGAACTTTAGATTCATTGCTCCAAGACATCCACAAATTAAAAAATATTCTCATGTATCATGTAGCCTACGGCGATGCTATGTATGAAGATTTAATTGAAATTGACCATGCTGAAACACTAGAGGGGTCAATTGTGGCAATTGATTCTGCTGATGGTAAAGTGAAAGTGAATGACGCCAATGTCGTAAAAACTGACATTATTACCGACAATGGCGTCATCCATGTTATAGATGCAGTGTTGATGCCTGCAATCATTGCAGGAAAATAGGGGTGCAATCTACTGCACCCCTGCAAGGGTAGGAGAAGTCAATAACTAGGGGTGTAAGGGGGTAAGGGTATAGGGGTGTAGGGGAAATAATTAGTAGGGGCACAGAACCCACTACTAATTCAAGACCACCAAATTTACAATTTGGTGGTCTTGAACCGAAATAGCTTCGGGGTAGGGGTGTACAACTAAAGAAGATCCGGGCGTTTTTCCCCTACACCCTTACACCCCTATACCCCTTTCATTTACCCTACACCTATAATGGAGCCTGAGCGTGGAGCAAGACTTAAAGTCAGATTCCTAGATTCTCCCTCAACACTCCACTTCACCTCTGCAGCGCCATATAAAACCTTATTAGGTTGAGTGTTCAAATTTGTAATCTCAACATTCCCTTTTGCTTCAGCAGTACCAACATTAACCGCAACAATTAATTCTTCTGTTGCCAAAATTCGCGCAAAGATATAGAGTTCTCCTTGAGCATATAGGACTTTGTAATCGCCTGTACGCAAACATGGGTAAGCATGTCTGATGGCAATTAATTCGCGATGAGTCTTGAGAATTTCCCTATCCCAATTAGCTTCTAGTGGAAAACCACGACGAGAGTCTGGATCTATCGCTCCAGGTAAACCAACTTCATCACCATAATAGATACTGGAAGCACCAGGAAAGGTAAGAAGCAGTAAAGTTGCTAATTCTGAACTTGCTTTATCACCACCAGCAATAGTCACCAACCGTGCTGTATCGTGACTCGCAAGTAGATTTAGTTGAGTCAGTTGAATCTCCCAAGGGTAAAGTTTCAAGAGTCGTTCAATTTTCTCAGCATACTCAGGCGCGAACAACGGTGGGTAGGGCTTGTAGTCGCGGCTTTGTACTTGTTCGAGAACAACGCGATCGCCTGCAGTGAAACCAATAGTCGGTCCTGCAAACAAATAATTCATCACCCCATCAAATTGAGTTCCATCCAACCATTCACGGGAGTCTCCCCAAACTTCGCCGACAATATAAGCTTCGGGATTAATAGCTTTGACTCGCTGACGGAACTCTTGCCAAAAACCAGGAGTTTTAATCTCAAAAGGCACATCCAACCGCCAGCCATCAATGCCGAATTTAATCCAATATTCGGCAATTTCCATGATATATTCTCGCACTTCCGGGTTATCATGATTAAACGCTGGCAGCGCTCGATTGTCATTCCAACCCACATAATTAGCAGGAAACTCACCGTTGTAAGCAGAAACGGGCCAGTTTTCTATTTTGAACCAATCTACCCAAGGTGAATGAGGACCATTTTCCAAAACATCGTGAAAAAAGAAAAATCCACGACTAGAATGGTTAAATACCCCATCCAGAACAACTTTAATATTCCGCGCGTGAGCAGCGTCTAGCAATTCCCTAAAAGCCGCGTTACCCCCCAGCATTGGATCAACCTGATAATAGTCGTGTGTGTGATAGCGGTGATTACAAGCCGACTGAAAGATTGGTGTGAAATAAATGGCATTAATTCCCAAGTCTTGTATATAATCTAACTGCTCTAGAATCCCCCACAAATCTCCTCCCTTATAACCTTGGAGTGTAGGCATAGCTTCCCAGTCTTCCCAAGCTGCATTTCGTAAAAGCCGTTTCCGGGATTGTTTGCTTTTAGCAAACCGATCTGGAAAGATTTGGTAAAAAACAGCGTGTTTAACCCAGTCTGGTGTTTGAATATCCATAAATGATTCTCTATTTCTCCACAGCAATAGTTGCAGATCTCTGGCTCTTACGACTCACACTTGTGGTAGAAAATTTAACGATTCTTCACAAGACTGACTTATTTGCCTACTTCTGTACTCCCTGATCTTCCCGTGGTGTGCCTCACCTAAAATATACTGTTGGCTCAAGGCTAGTGTGGAGAAACTAGCCTCAGTCCTATCACACCAATGAGAATTAAGCCAATACAACTAAGGCGGCGCGCTTCAAGAGGTTCTTGAAATAAAACTATACTCAACAAAACCGTACCAACGGCTCCTATACCTGTCCAGATAGTGTAAGCAGTTCCAACTGGAAGTGTACGCAAGGCTTTAGACAAAAAGGTGAAACTCAGTATCATAAGGGTAACAGTAGCGACACTGGAACCAAACTTAGTAAACCCTTGTGCATACTTTAAACTAATTGCCCACCCTACCTCAAATAAACCAGCAATAAAAAGATAGATCCAAGCCATGTGCTCGTTCCAATACATTACAACAATCTAAAACTGAGGAGTTTTACCGAGTCACAGTAGGGATACTTTTCGCAACTGCTTCAGTGTGCATTGTATTTAGTTTAACATAAAAAATCTTGTTGTCTATAATGACATCTGCCTGATAATTTCAGCTTCCGACTTCCAAACAGATGCTGGGGATCGCCAGTAAAAACTATTTTCCCGTTCCATAAGGTGATAACCGATAAGTTCCCGTCGTGATGACGCCCAATAATTTCATTCACTTGACGTTCCTTTGTAAGTCACTTCTTGCTCAAATTTTCTGACTAACCACCTGAGTATGACAAAGCGTTTTTTGCGGGAAGCAGGAATCTTTATCAGGCGTGTACCATCAAGATAATTTCTAAGTACTTTTTATTCCCATGTTTCTAAATTGACATTTTTGATTTTTTGCATGCTGCACCCCAATTAAGTAAGTACAAAAACTGTGGCCTTATGTTAGTGTTGAAACATTAGAAAATATGAAAAGAATACAGAAAACAGAATGGAGAATTAAACAATAACTATGTTAGGGAAAATGAATTAGCCATTGTGCCTCCTTTGTATAATTTTATAGACTTGTGTAACTCAGATTTTTCTGTCAAAAGTATTTTAAGCTACAGTTTTTAAAGACAGTTTCATATATGGTTACTCCCTGTCTCAAAGTTAGTCTATATAGCTAAAAATTGCTGTAAGTGTCTTTGTTTAAAAAGCTAGGATAGAGCTTTTTTTCAACGAGTCCTCAGATTTGTTCAAATTTGAGCACAGTTTTGTCTAAAACTGCGTCCGGTGAAACAGTATTTCATGCTTTTGGTTAGGTAGAATCATCTATCATCTCAATTTTTCCAAGGCAAACTGGCTACGTCATCACTTGACCATGGTCATTTGGTGTCTATCAACACCAAAAGGTTGTGTTACATTAACTACTGAAATGACCGACTTCTTAAATAACTGAAGTTGATACACTAACTTGAGCAATTGCCTTGACTTAACTTAACGTAGGTATGCAAATACTGCGCCGCAGGAATGCAAATGGATTGGATTAGCTTACTAAAGGCTCAACAAGCTGATTTCCTTCAACGAATCAAAAAACCTAAGACTTACGATCTCTTTTTGCTGGAAAGTCAAGTCAAAGGTTGTCATAGCGAAATTATGGCATTTTGGGGCGAATCATTGGCAAAACTGCTGGAGATTGCTTGCAAACAAGCAGAAATTATTGCCAAAAATCCCCCTCCGACACCGCCGGAATATCCTGATCCTCCTGACTGGGCAATTCCCTTTCCAATATACTTCCAGCACCAAGCGGAAGATTATCTCTTGCGAGAGCAAATTATTGACCGAGTCATGAGCGATCGCCTAGGCAAGCAGGTGAAAAAAGTGGCACAAGATAGCTTGAACAATATAGCTCTAGATGATGAGGGAAATTTACGTGGTGAAAGCAAATTTTCCTACGTGCTTGCTAGTAATCCCAAAGTCAGTCTTCAAGTTTATGTTGCTGATGGAGAAAGTTTTAACAGTATCAAGAAAGACAAAGTTAGATGGTCTGTCACACAAGAAGATTTAAAAAATCATCAAGTCTTAATTTTTCTATGTTTGTTTTACCCATTTACTGGTCAAAGAGGTTATGAGAAGCAAGCAATAATAGCAGGTTTTTTACCCACAAATCAAATTGAATTTAGTGAGCCAAAACTATACATTACCCCAAGTCAGTTGTTATACGCGGGAGGACTGAGTTGGTATTTAGGATCACTGGGTACTCAAAAGGATAAGCTACGAGTCTTGAATGAAATTGTAATCACAGAAACAATTCAGACTTTACCATCAGACCATCCACTCAAGACAATAGTAGGTGAGTGGGAATGCTGGCAAACCTTAAAAGGACATACCAGGGGAATTAATTGCCTAGCCTTCAGTCAGAGGGGTAACAACGGCAACACATATCCTCTTGTAGCAAGTGGTAGTCGTGGGGAGACAAAGCTATGGGATTTGACCAAAGGTGAGTTAGTAGGGACATTATCAGAACATCCTTGGATTTTTTCTGGGTTAGTTGATGAAGTGAATTCCCTGGCTTTCAGTCCAGATGGGCAGACATTAGTTAGTGCTGGTGCAGACTCCACAATTAAACTTTGGCACGTAGGGGCACAAGACTTGATTGATATTTTGCACAAGCATAATGGGATGGTGCGGTGTGTTGCCTTTACCCCAGATGGACGAATGTTAGCAACTGGGGGCGATGATAGAACAATTATGTTTTGGGACTTGATGCAGCGCCAGGTTGCTACTGCCTTATCTCTAGAAGATACAGCAGCCCATTCACTAGCGTTGAGTCCTGATGGACAAACTCTGATCACAGGGAGTTACCGCAAAATTAAAGTCTGGCGTATCTGCCAACAGGAAACTCAGATACCTTTGGTTCCCGAGTTATTGCACTCGTTTACAGGTCATTCCCATATTATTCGTTCCTTGGCTGTCACTACGGATGGCAAAATTTTAGTCAGTGGTAGTCGAGATAAAACGATTAAAATTTGGCAGTTAGAAAATGGGGAATTACTTCACACCCTCAACGGACACAGGGACGGAGTGTATGCGATTGCGTTGAGTCCTGATGGACAAATTATTGCCAGTGGCAGTGCAGATAAAACGATTAAATTGTGGCATGTAGAAACAGGAGAACTGCTGGGTACATTTACAGGTCATACACACACGGTAACAGCATTGGCTTTTACTGCTTCAGGGGAACTTTTGGTAAGTGGGAGTTTGGATAAGACGATTAAAATTTGGCAGAAAAGTTAGGAAAATAACCATAAAGACGCAAAGGACACCAAAAAACTCTTTGTGCCTTTGTGTCTTTGCGGGATTTTTCACATTTTTTCTTGTCTGTTGGGAACTCTAAAAGGTATGGTCTTCGTTCTTTCAAAAGATGAAATATGACTTCTAAGTAAGTCGGTGCAATAAAACCAAACTGTGTAAAGAAAAGTAAATAAGGCTCAAACTCTTTCTCTCCCTGCTCCCTGCTCCCTGCTCCCTGCTCCCTGCTCCCTGCCTTATTCCAACAATAATTATTTACGCCGACCTACTTAGTGGCACTATCCGACCCGTTTCTATCTCTTTTGTGCATAAGTTAGTTTCACTCTCCACTATTAACAATCAGAAGGAACGCAAACAAGCTAAACCTTTGGCTCAACTTAATAGATGGGTGTTATCTCAGCTATTAACTTGATATCTCTTTTTATCAGTAAACTCTCATTAACTTTGATTATCCACTATGAAACTCAACAAAAATCAACTTGATGTACTTGGTACTTTCCTGGGTGTTGTTGCAGGTGTTTCCACTGTTCTCTCTACCCAAGGAGTCATTGATCAGAAAGTTGGCGGTAGCGTTGGTGGTATTGCTACTGTTTTGCTAGGGGTTGTTGTCCAAAGACCGACCGATGCAGAACCAACTACTCAACAAGTAGAACAGGAAGAAGTCAAACAAACAAAAGTTTAAGCATATTGCGACTGCAACGAAGCACAATGCCCTAACGGGCTATTGGGCAATCAACTATTACTAACTTTATATAAATCAACCAGTTGAAGACATTTGTAGTTACTTAACTGTGATTTGAGGTAAGTTGCAGGTAAAAAAATTTAGGATAAAAAAAGCGATCGCACTTCCTTTTGAGCGATCGCTTTCCAATCATCAATATAGATTCAATCCAAAATCCCTAAACCAATAAACTTTGCATTAAGGGCCTATCTTCCGATATCTTACCCGTCCGCAACCATTCAGCTAGTTCAGCGGGTGCTTTGGCTTGCTTGAGGCGTTCCCGCAGTTTTGGACCTTCGAGAATTTCCTTCTGCAACAAATCCTGTGCAGTCTCCTCCAGTAAGTCGCGGTTTTCTTGCAAAATACTCAAAGCAATGTGGTGAGCATTATCCACTATTTGCTTCACCTCGCGGTCAATTTCTCTTGCCACTTCCGGACTAATTGAACGACGCGGGTTACCGTATCCTTCAAGAAACTGCTGTTGAGGTTTTTCAAATGCCACAGGACCAAGTTTATCACTCATACCGTAGAGGGTAACGCTGCGTTCCGCAAGGTCAGTCGCTTTTTGGATATCATCACTCGCACCTGTGGACACTTTGCCAAAGACGGTTTCTTCTGCGGAACGTCCACCCAAGAGGGTTGCAATCCGACCACGAATTTCATCTTCTATCATCAAGAAGCGGTCTTCTTCTGGCATTTGAATTGTGTAACCCAAAGCACCAACACCACGAGGGACAACAGAGATTTTCTCGACTTTACCAGCTCCTGGCATCAAAGCGCCGATGATGGCGTGACCAACTTCGTGATAAGCAACTGTCTTTTTCTCGGTTTCGTTGAGAACGCGAGAACGTTTTTCCAAACCTGCAACAACACGCTCAATGGCTTCGTTAAAATCAGCCGTCGTCACTGCTTGTTGATTTTGCCGTGCAGCAAGGAGTGCTGCTTCGTTGACAAGGTTCGCTAAATCTGCGCCAGCAAACCCAGGTGTTCTAATGGCGATCGTTGCTAAGTCCACATCATCAGCCAATTTGACATTTCTGGCATGAACTTTGAGAATCGCTTCACGACCAATTTTATCTGGACGATCTACGACCACTTGACGGTCAAAACGACCAGGACGACGCAGTGCTTGATCTAGAATTTCCGGACGGTTGGTAGCGGCGATGATGATGACTCCAGTATTGGCATCAAAGCCGTCCATTTCGGTGAGTAACTGGTTGAGGGTTTGTTCGCGTTCATCGTTACCACCCATCATTGAACCACTACCGCGAGATTTACCCAGTGCGTCCAATTCATCAATAAAGACAATGCAGGGGGCTTGTTGTTTTGCTTGCTCGAATAAGTCGCGGACTCGTGCAGCACCAACACCAACAAACAGTTCGATAAATTCAGAACCAGAAATACTGAAGAAAGGGACAGCAGCTTCACCAGCAATTGCTTTGGCGAGGAGTGTTTTACCAGTTCCTGGAGGTCCTACCAACAACACACCTTTAGGTATTTTCGCTCCTAATTTGGTGTATTTATCAGCATTTTTGAGAAAGTCAACAATCTCTTCCAGTTCGGCTTTCGCTTCATCTACACCAGCAACATCAAGAAATTTTACACCAGTGCTACCTTCAGAGTAGATGCGAGCCTTACTTTTACCCACTGTCAGTGCAGCGGGACCACCACCACCTCGATTGAGGAAAAAGCCCCAAATAGCAATGAAAATTAATGGTGGTGCAACCCAGCTTAAAAGAGTGCCAATCCAACCATTTTGGTCTGGTAGTGGTGCGGCAAACTCTACCTTATTGTCGCGGAGAATTTTAGGTAAATCCAAGTCGATCGCCACTGGTGTTGTTGCAAAGACTTGTTCTGTAGGTTTACCATCTGGGGTTTGAGTTTTAATCCCATACTCAATGCGATCGCCCCCCACAATCGCTCGATCTACTTTACCTGCTTGTACCTGAGCAATAAAATCGCTATAAGGAACTTGCGGTAATTTAGGACCAAAAAAGCTAGGAACAATTAAGTTCAGCAGAAAAAGAAGGGTCAATAGAACGAGTAAGCTACCACCAAACTGACGTATGTTTGGTGGTTTGATTTGACGTTTTTTCTTATTATTAGTTTCAACTGGCATTTGTTGATTTACCCTCCAATAATTTATTTTCTATTCGTCATTATTTGTTCTTTATTTATAGAAATAGCAAATAACTACCTCACGTTAATAAAAGAGCGAATAAACCACACAAAGCGATACCATCAAATACCCTTGCACCACCAATACTCAGAACACCCGAACTCATTGCTTGAATGTCTTTAAGATGCAGTAAGTCAGCACCAATCAAGGTTCCAAGAATGCCACCAGCAAAAGCAACGGGAGCGGCATGGTTTGCTGCAATTAACATTGCAGACAAAGCAGCAGTCAAAGGAGCCAGCAACGGATTCATTTGTATGCCAATTCCAGGGACAACACGCGCTGCATAATAGCTAACAGCTGTTACAATAGCTGTTACTGATAAAATAGCGAGAGCGTTTCCTTGTGTAAATTGATAAAGTGCTAACAACACAGGGATCAAGCCTCCCCCCACATTCAGAGCTATCACAGTATAACGTTGTACTTTCCCAAGGGGTATACCCCAATATTCCCTTATCCACAAAGAAGCAAGGTCATTTGCCACTGTTACAGAGGATTCAGTGCGGTACACAGGGATATTTATGGTACTTGTCAATATCACTAGCGTAAATAATAAAGTTGCGATAGATGGGGAAAACCCTAATTTTGCAATTGCAATTTCCACCACATCTACTGCTACAGCAAACCAAAAAAAAGGTAGCAGCAGTAATAACACCAAAAATAGCAGCAGCGACACTGGCAAGTAAATCATGGCGGTTTACAATGCAGAGTGTTGTCTGTTGCTCTGCTTGAATTTATTTTAAAGAATGAGACATCTTTTTCTATTTCGTGTCTCCCCCCCCAGATTAATGTGAATTGCCGTACTTGTTATGCAAAATCAGCTTGGATTTGTTTTCAAAGTGTTTATTCTCTCGGCTGGACTCTCAGGCTTGATTAAGTATATTCTTCCGAATTTATATATTCGGGCGACAGCAACCAACGCCCTCGTAATCGTTTTTTTGCCAACCGTCATTCTGACAAGTGTTTTCTTATGGCGACTCCAACGACAGCAAAATTAACAAAAAACCTCTAGGCGGGAACTGCTAAAATTAGCTAACCTAACTGCAGCAAGAAAAAGTAGCAGTTGTCAATCGGCAGGAGTCAGGTAGTGAATCTAGGTCAATGGATAGGTTTAATCGCCTTAGTTATTTCTTTATATATTCTGTGGCAGATTCGCGAAGTCCTGTTGCTGATGTTTGCTGCAGTTGTCTTAGCAACTACCCTAAATCGACTGGCTAGAAGGTTCCAACGCTCTGGAATGAAGCGTGGAATTGCGGTTTTGTTATCAGTAGCCATTTTTCTAGGCTTGATTGTACTCTTCTTCTTCGTGGTTGTACCGCCTTTTGCAAAGGAGTTTCAAGACTTAACCTATCAAGTACCCAAGGGTTTGAATCGTTTTAATGGCTGGTTTGACGAATTCAGATCTCGCATTCCTGACGAAATCATTCCGTATATACCTGATATCAACAGCCTGACTCAACAAGCACAACCATTTATCAATCGAGCAGTGGGAAACTCCTTCGCCTTTGTATCCAGCTCTTTGGAAGTTGTTCTTAAGATTTTGTTGGTGCTAGTTTTGACAGGGATGTTATTAGCCAACCCCCAAGCTTACCGCAAAGTATTTGTACGCGTGTTCCCCTCATTTTATCGGCGGCGGGTGGATGGAATTTTAGATAAATGCGAAGTGTCATTGGAAGGATGGGTAACCGGCGCTTTAATTGCTATGAGTGTTGTGGGACTGATGAGCTTAATTGGCTTATCAATTTTGCGCGTGCGTTCAGCACTGGCTTTGGGAGTTTTAGCAGGATTTTTGAACTTAATTCCTAATCTAGGTCCGACAATGAGTGTTGTACCAGCAATGGCGATCGCACTTTTGGATAGTCCCTGGAAAGCCCTGGCAGTACTAGCTCTCTACTTTGTTATCCAGCAAGCTGAGGGCAATTTCATTACGCCAATTGTTATGGCGCATCAAGTGTCGCTGTTACCAGCTGTTACCTTAATTGCTCAGTTGTTTTTTGTCACATTCTTTGGTTTTTTAGGCTTGTTTCTTGCACTACCTCTGACTGTTGTGGCTAAGATTTGGGTGCAAGAAGTATTGATTAAAGATGTTTTGGATCAATGGGATGATAAATCTGATAGAGAAACTGAGTTTGTGCTTGTTTGTGATGAGCAACAAACAGAGAAATCTGCTGAAAATTTGGAAGATGACGAGGATTCGCCAATTAGTCAGTAGTTAGATATTGTTCTGTTCATTGACACTCCCCACCCCAATACAGTTCGGATAAGATCCCCCCGCCTGCGGCGACCCCCTTAAAAAGGGGGTAAATGGATAAAACATACTTTAGACTGTCACAATTTGAGCTTTTGTCATGCTGTAGACGCTTTGCGGCTTCCTGCAGGGTAGCGTAACGCAGTGTAGACGCGGAGCGGCTTCCCGCAGGGTAGCGAAGCATCTGGATTCTTCGCTTCGCTCAGAATGACAGTTAAAAAGCGCAGTTTCTGCCCGTGTGGAGTATAGCCCCCCTTTTTAAGGGGGGTTGGGGGGATCTCCCGACAGTCACGCAAGTGGCGTGGGTTGGGGGATCTCCTTTGAGATAAGCTCCTTAACCGAACCGTATTCCTCCCCACCCCTGGTATGACTTTCGCTCTCATTCCAAGAAGTCTACTGGATGAACCATCAATCATGTCCGCTCAACTACGCAACCCTGTAAAACTTCAAATTGATGGCTGAATTTGCTAGACAAGCTTTGCTTTGAGGTGATAAGATATAAATCCTAATGTCCTTATAGGGTGACTAGCTCAACGGTAGAGCAGTGGACTCTTAATCCATTGGTTGCGGGTTCAAATCCCTCGTCACCCACTTTTTGAATCCAGGTGTACATTAACTAATTGTTTGTCACTGTTAACAGATTGATGTCACTTTTAACAAGTTAGTGTCACTGTTAACAGATTGACTGACAAAAACTGTATAAATCGCTGTAAGCAAGATTAGTCTCTACTAGCTTATGCCTAAGCAAAGCTTTTTGAGTTGATGGCTTTTAAGAAGCTACAACCAATGGATTAAGAGTCCTTTCAACCCAACTTTAATTTTGTAGAAGTATTTCAACACCCATCAATATCGGACACGAGACGGCTTTCATGTCGCTTTCAACCCGCCTCAAGCGTCGAGGGGCGTTGAAACATAAAAACTTACCTTTGTACCCTCGATGGCTAGACTTTCAACCCACCTCAAGCTAGGAGGGGCGTTGAAACTGCGTCTAGCTCTGCAAGGCGTAGCATTTCTTTTAGCTTTCAACCCACCTCAAGCTAGGAGGGGCGTTGAAACATACATCTTTAAGAAAATATGACCCAAATGCATTGGCTTTCAACCCACCTCAAGCTAGGAGGGGCGTTGAAACGGTGTCATCTATTATTTAATGGTGTATCCGAAAAACTTTCAACCCACCTCAAGCTAGGAGGGGCGTTGAAACCCCGCGCCTAAAACCCTTTATTTATCAAGACTTCTAGAAGCACTTTTGGCAAACCAACCAAAATCACTGGCTATTTGAAACTTAAAAAAGTAAATTAAGTTACAGATGACAACCTAGAAACCTTGCTAACAAACAGATTTGAAGATTTGGCAGCAACCCCAGGAAAATTAACCCCGCTTTCACTTGCCAAAAAATAATTAAGGTGGGTTCCTCCTTGGTCGGAGGTGATTCGGTAGCCACCACTGCGGTAAACCCGCACCTCTATTACTGGGGGCGCACCTTATTCCTATCCACAAGGGACAGCAGCATCAAGGTGGGCAGCTACCAGGGTCAGAAAGCAAAACTGTTTGACAACAGTCAAACTAACCCACATTTACACAGTACAGAGGCTTGTAACAAGCATGAACTGCGGCGCTATTACTAACTCTTATTTTATTTTCAAGGTTCGGTATTTTGTCAATCAGGTTTTTTGACGGGAATGGTAAGCACAGATCGCTAATTCTTTCGCTTTCTGGTGTGGGCTACCTCGAATCGGCTGTTTTGACTCTTCTATCACAATTCCAGCTTTAGCAGCTGACGAGCGAATATTTGCAATTAATCTGCCGTAGCTCCACTGATGGACGCTAACTCGGTACTGTTTGGCATACTTTTGTTGAACTTCTATTAAATCTGATTTTTGTTCGGCTTTGGCTTGAATCTCACTCTGAACTTGCTCGCGCATATCGCCCAACTTGGGGAGAACGATACTTCCAGCAGAGTAAGTTTGGGCGATCGCTACAATCTCCTTCGTTAATAATCTGTCTATATACTGCCCTAACTCCGATTCTCCAAACTGATTTGGTGCAGCCAGGGTTTGAGCTATTTGGCGTTGGTGGGATAATAAATGTTTTTGTTGTCGCTGTCTATTTAGCAGTTTGTAGTTATCACCAAGTAGTTGTTTGATGCTGCGGTAGGTGATAACTTTACCTGTAGTAGCATCAACCACTGTTACTGTTGCAGGCTTTTCTAAACCAAGGCTAACACCAACAAGAATATGAGATTTCCCTTTATATATAGGCTTGCTGGGGCGAGGGAAAGGGTTATTAATTCTGTCTAGGGTAGAGTTTTTCCGTTTTATATGAGCTTGCTGTTTATCGTTGAGTTCGCCTTTGGCTTTGGTATTGGTGATAGTTTTAGCGATTTCTTCGGCTTTCTCTTCTCTAACTTGGTTTGTTCCTTGAGTTGTCCACAGGCGAGTATCTACACAACAGTACAGTGTTAAGTGGTTAACGTTCCACTCGTCGCCTTTGCCTTGTTCTTCTTGCCAAGCAATCCGCCCACTACGCAGGGTGAACAAGGCAGTCGAGTGTTGATTTTTACTGTTTTTCTTAATTTCTTGGTCTTCTAAAAAGCGTTGAAACCAGTCAAGTTGGCGAGAATCACAATAAACTTGAAAGCTATGTTCACTCAGTCCGTTGAATTTTACACAGATGCGCCCAAACTGGTTTTTAAACCAAGTCATGTCTTCGTTGGTTTCGTAAGCCACTGGGAAAGGCACTTTACTAGATTTTCTTAAAAGACTGTCTTGCCAAGATTTCGCCTCTATTTGACTTTCAGGAACATTATGAGTGACAAGCAAAAGAGTGTCTAACCATTTGGCATCTGTTAAATCTCGACCTTTGGGAATTCGTGCTTCTAGCTGTTCTGTGAGGCGTTGGATTTGTATTTCTAATTTACGGCGACGTTGGGCAAATTTTTGGGGCTCTTCTTCTTTTTTGCTAAGTTTGCAGCCATTTTTGAGTAAATAGCTGATGGCGCAACGAGTCAGTAAGTCGTCTGTGTCGCTGTAAACCGCAAATAAGTTTTTTGATAAACTACGTTCGCTATCTGAATTTTTTGATTTTTTAGTTTTTTGAGGTTTTTTTACTTTGGCTGGTTGTGGTTCAACTGTATCAGACTGGGGGGTTAATTGAGCCAGTATTTCAGCAGCTTTGGTGCGAAGAACATCCAACAGGACTCCACTGTGTTCTAACAATTCAGCATCACTATTGAGCATTTCTAACCAGCGAATTTTGCCGTCCAGTTGGGACTGAACACGCTTCATCAATGCAAACCATGATTTATAGATGTAGTTCACCAATGCAGTTGCACTTGTGTAAAACCTTGCGGGTTGTCCAATAAAGCGAGGGTCAGTTTTTAAAATCTGGCAGAGTTCTTTGACAATACTTGTGGGGTGTTTACCTTTTTGTCGCCAAGTTTCAAACTCTGGGTGTTGAGCCACCTTAAGCAACAGTTCGTTAATCAGTGGTGTGTTTTTCTCTGCCATCAGCTTCCATAGCTGTTGGCGGGTAGATTCATTTGCTACTAAACGACACTGAATAGTAATCTGGCTCATTGCTTTTAAACATAGTTGTCCAATACTAACACAATTGTATTATAACAGTTTTCTGTAAAATAGTTTTTTATGCAAGAGACATTTTTTACTAGCAAGGAAGCGGCTCAAATTACAGGTTGTACCCTTCGCCAGATACAGTATTGGCGAGAGAAGGGGATTGTTGTGCCTATAATTAGTGATACAGGGACTGGACGCAGTATTTATTACTCAAGGTCTAATTTGGTAGAACTGGCAGCAATGGTATATTGGCTGTCTGTGGGGATAAGCTTTGACATAGCGTGTGAAACTCTCAAAAAGCTGAAAGACCAAGAGCCAGAGTTGTTTAATTCAGGTAATGGCAAGCGTTTTATGTTGTTGTTGGAAGCACATGAGCGATCGCCATTAGGCGTGCCGAAGGTATCGCTTAAACTTATGGAGTTTGATCGAGAAAAGGCGATCGCATCTTTAGATGAAGGTCAGCCTGTGATTCCAGTGTGGTTAGATCAGATTTATCAGCAACTACAGCAAAAATTAAAAGCTTAAAGGAGTTAGGAAGATATAGATGGTTGAACGTAATGGTAATGGGGATAAGTCCCTGGAAAGCTGGATTTGGGATGCAGCTTGTAGTATTCGCGGGGCGCAGGAAGCAGCGAAATATAAGGATTTTATTCTGCCGTTGATTTTTACCAAACGACTTTGTGATGTATTCGATGATGAACTAAATCGGATTGCTGAGAAGGTAGGTTCTCGTGCCAAGGCGTTTAAGTTGGTGGGAATGGATCATAATTTAGTGCGGTTTTATTTGCCACTGCAACCACAGAATCCTGATGATCCGGTTTGGTCGTTGATTCGCAAGCTTTCGGACAAGATTGGGGAGAAGTTAACGGATTATTTACGGGAAATTGCTAAGGCTAATCCTTTATTGAATGGGATTATAAATCGCATTGATTTTAATGCCACAACTCACGGACAGCGTGATCTTGATGACGATCGCCTGTCGAACCTGATTGAAAAAATCTCACAGAAGCGTCTGGGGTTAAAAGATGTAGAGCCGGATGTCATTGGACGCAGTTATGAGTATTTGATTCGCAAGTTTGCCGAAGGTTCGGGACAGTCAGCAGGGGAGTTTTACACTCCCAAGGAAGTGGGGCTAATCATGGCGAAGATTATGCAACCAGAGCCAGGGATGGCGATTTATGACCCCTGTTGCGGTTCGGCGGGTTTGTTGATTAAGTGTCAGTTGGTATTGCAAGAATCCCAAGGATCAACAGAAAAGTTTGCGCCGTTGCAACTGTATGGGCAGGAATACACGGGAAATACTTGGGCAATGGCAAACATGAACATGATTATCCATGATATGGAGGGGAAAATCGAAATTGGGGATACGTTTCGCCATCCCAAATTCATGCAAGCGGGGAAATTAGCTCAGTTTGAGCGAGTGGTGGCTAATCCCATGTGGAATCAGGACTGGTTTTTTGAGTCAGATTATGATGGGGATGAGTTGGGGCGTTTTCCCAAGGGAGCAGGTTTTCCAGGGAAACAGTCAGCTGATTGGGGTTGGGTGCAGCATATTTCGGCATCTTTAGATAAAACCGCAAAGGCGGCGATTGTTTTAGATACGGGTGCAGCGTCACGGGGTTCTGGTAATGTCAAGAACAATAAGGAGAAGGATGTACGGCGTTGGTTTGTCGAGCAGGATTTGATTGAAGGGGTGATATATTTACCACAAAACCTGTTTTACAACACTTCTGCGCCAGGGATTCTTTTGTTTTTGAATAAAGCGAAACCCAAAGAACGACAAGGTAAGCTATTTTTGATCAATGCGAGTTTGGTATTTGCCAAGGGTGATCCGAAAAACTACATTCCTGATGAGGGGATTGAGCGCATTGCCAGCACGTTTGTAAGTTGGCGGGAGGAAGATAAGTTTAGTTGCATTGTTTCTAAGGATGACATTGCCCGTAATGATTATAATATTTCGCCATCCCGTTATATTCATGTGGCGGAAACTGATGAGTTTCGACCAATTGCCGAAATTTTGGAGGAGTTGGAGGTTTTGGAGAAGGAAACAGAGGCTACTAATGAGGTATTGAGAAAGGTTTTGGAGCGATTTAAGTAGATTATTTTATTTGGGATGAAAAAGCAAGTATCACGTAAAAAAGGAATATTTAGATGAATTTTGCCCCAGTTAAAAATATTCCTAAAGATTGGAATATTGTTGAGTTGCAAACTACTGGTGAGGTTATATATGGTATTCAAGCATCAGTAGCCAATAATACCAAACCTATTGGCACAAAGATAATTACCAACAAAAATCTTTCTATTGATGGAAAATTGATTTTTGAAAAGCAAAGTTATTTTGAAATCAAAACAGCAAGCCATCGCAGAACTTTATTAAAGAAAGGCGATATTCTTTTTAATTGGCGTAGCGGAAGTCAGGATCATGTAGGTAAGACTGCATATTTTGATATAGATGGCGAATATATACATTCATCATTTATTCTTAGAATACGTCCTAATACAAGTATTATTAATGGCAAATTTCTTTATTACTATTTATATTGGTTGCGTGAATCTAAATACTTTATAAAAGTTCATAGCTACGCTATTAATGCCAAATTTAATAAAAGTGCTGTAAATTCACTACCTACGATCCTCCCCATTCTAGAAGAACAGCGAAAAATGGCGGTAGTGTTGTCGATGGTGCAGGATGCGATCGCACAACAAGAGCAACTCATCACCCTCACCACTGAACTGAAAAAAGCCCTCATGCAGAAACTATTCGCAGAGGGAACTCGTGGCGAACCGCAAAAAATGACAGAAATTGGTCTTATTCCTGAAAGTTGGGATTTAGTACCCTGCTCTGAGCTTTGTAAAACAATTACTGTGGGTGTAGTAGTCAAACCAGCAAGTTACTATGTAGAATCTGGCATCCCTGCATTTCGTTCTTTGAATGTTAGAGAAGACCAATTAGTTACTGAGAATTTAGTCTATTTTTCCCCAGAAGATAATGATGGAAAACTTGCAAAATCTAAAGTTTACGCTGGTGATGTATTAATTGTTAGAACAGGCTACCCTGGTACATCTTGCGTCGTTCCTGAACAATATGAAGGCTCAAATTGTATTGATATTGTTATTGCTCGTCCTAAAAATACTATTTCTAGTAAGTTTTTAAGCCGCTTTTTTAATTCTCCAGCAGGTAAATTACAAGCTTTCTCAGCTAAACATGGACTTGCTCAACAACACTTAAATGTTGGTGCTGTTAAAAATGTTCTTGTTCCAATTCCTCCCAGTTTAGATGAGCAAAATGGAATCGGGATAATTTTAGAAACTATTGATAACAAGCTAAATTTTTATAAATATAAAAAATCCTTATTTGCGGATATATTTCGTACTCTTATTCACCAACTCATGACCGCCCAAATCCGAGTTGATGACCTTAAGATTTCCGCCCTCAACCTCGAACTACAGGGAGGAGATGAATAACAATGCTCAGCTTTGATGATCTCTGGGAAGTCCTTATTACTGAAGATGAAAGCGTAAAAATAGAAGTAAAAAAAGGCTCAGAAGTTGGTAAAAGTTGCTGGGAAACCATTAGTGCATTTTCTAATGAACCCAGTCTAGGAGGGGGTTATCTTCTACTGGGTGTCAAATCACCAGAAGAAAGTAATACCAACAATTATGAAATTGAAGGAATAGCAGATTCCGACAAAATACAACGAGACTTAGCCACCCAATGCAGAGAAAACTTTAACATCACTATTCGTCCCCATATAGAAACTGCTACCAAAGACGGAAAAACCGTAATTGTTGCTTTTATTCCCGAAGTCCAACCTTCAGAAAAACCCGTCTTTATCACCAGCAGAGGACTTCCTAAAGGTGCATTTAGACGCATTGCTTCAACCGATCAAAAATGCATGGAAAGAGATATTGAACTGTTTTATAAAGAACGTAACGCCCAAACCTACGACACTACAACTATCCCAGATGCTACCCTCGATGATTTAGACCCAGAAGCGATCGCCGCTTACCGTAGAGAAAGACAGCAATTAAACCCCAACGCCAGCGAATTAAATTACGATGACCAGAAGCTACTTTTTGCCCTAAATGCGATCGCCAGACACCCCACCCAAAAAGAAGAATATTGCCTCACCTTCGCCGGATTAATCTTATTCGGAAATGCGATCGCCCTGCGGCGTTATTTCCCCATGCACCGTATCGACTACATCCTTGTAGAAGGTAAAGAGTGGGTTTCAGATCCCGATAAGCGTTATCAAAGTATCGAAATCCGTGAACCGCTACTACTAGCCATTCCCAAATTAATCACCCTCGTTCTTAACGATCTGCCCAAAGCCTTCGGACTGGCAGAAAACGGGATTCACCGTAGAGAAACCCCTCTCATTCCCCGTAAAGTTATCCGAGAAGCAATTGTTAACGCTGTAATGCACCGTAACTATCGAGAACGGAGTCCTGTCCAGATTATCCGCTTCTGTGATCGTTTAGAAATTCGTAATCCTGGTTATTCTCTCAAACCCACAGATGAATTTGACCAACCAGGATCAAAAACTCGTAACGAAAAAATTGCCGCAGTTCTCCATGAAGTAAATTTTGCAGAAACAAAAGGATCTGGAGGGAGGGTTATGTTGGAGAAAATGCTGGAAGCCAACTTGACCCTACCTTTATTTGTTTCCAATCGAGATAGAGATTATTTTCACGTTACCCTTTTTACCCATCATCTCCTTGACGGAGATGATATTGAATGGCTGACACAATTCAAAAACTATGGATTAAGTAATGATCAAGCCAAAGCACTCGTCGTCTTGAGACAAGTGGGAATGATTAATAATTTAATTTACCGTGTCACCAATGATGTTGATACTCTCACCGCCAGTCAACACCTCAGACGCTTACGGGATACTGGACTTCTAGAACAACAAGGCAAAGGATCAGCCACTTGCTACACCCTTAACCCTGAGTTTCAACCAAAAGAACAATTAGAGGTAGATACGTCTAATCTGGACAGTAAAACTACCAATAACCTATCTGGACAGTTCCCGAACCCTAATCTGGACAGTAGTACACTTCAAGCGGACAGCTTATCTGGACAGTTCCCGAACCCTAATCTGGACAGTAGTACACTTCAAGCGGACAGCTTATCTGGACAGTTCCCGAACCCTAATCTGGACAGTAGTACACTTCAAGCGGACAGCTTATCTGGACAGTTCCCGAACCCTAATCTGGACAGTAGTACACCTCAACCTCAACAGCTTACTCTTGAATTATTTCCTCCCATCAAAAAAGAATCCTTGGAAGAGCGATTAGCGAACATAGGTAAACAAACCGAACCAGAGGAAATCAAAACTTTAATCCTTGAGTTGTGTCAAATAAAACCTCGCTCATCCAGTGAATTAGAATCTTTATTGAAACGAAAGCGAAAATCTTTATTACACCAATGTCTAAAACCTTTAATTGATAAGGGTTTGCTTGAATATACAAATCCTGAAAAACTGAATGATCCTTATCAAACTTACCGCACTACTCAAAAATAAATTATACTTTTATCCCAATTATGCCGAAGCCAGGGGAACACAAAACCGTTCAAAGCCGTATTATTGCTTACGCCCAAGAAATCGGCTGGAAATTTGTATCTCGTGAGGAAGCGGAAACTAGAAGAGGCTTTAATAACCACAGTGGCAAAATTCAAGAAAAAGCCGCCCAAGCTTCCATCTATTTTAATGATATTCTCTATCAAAAAGTCCGCCAATTTAACCCCAAGTACAGCGAAGCCCAAGGGGTACTTATCGCCCTACTAAGTAACCTACCTACCGACATCTATGGAAATCGAGACTTCCTCACCTATCTCCGTAACCAAGGCAAATATTTCTACGCTGCTGAAAATCGCGAACTTGACCTAAAACTAATTGAATATGACGATCCTACCCTAACCGCAAATACCTACGAAGTCACCGAAGAATACTATATTCATAACGGCAAATACGGCACACGAGAAGATGTAGTTTTTTTGATCAACGGTATTCCTATCCTGGTCATCGAATGCAAAAACGCTACTAAAGACGAAGCCATAGCTTTAGGTATTGACCAAATCCGCCGCTACCACATTGAAACCCCAGAGTTATTTGTTCCCCAGATGATTTTTACTGCCACCGAAGCCATTGGCTTTTCTTATGGGGTGACATGGAATACTGTGCGGCGCAACATCTTTAACTGGAAAGCAGAACAAATCGGTCAACTAGAAGCAAAAATTAAGAGTTTTTGTCAACCTGACTATATTCTCAAACTCCTGCAAAATTATATTCTCTTTGCAGAAAAAGAAGAAACTCTGCAAAAATTTATTCTGCGTCAACACCAAAGCACCGCCATTGAGAACGTCATTCAACGCTGTCACGATCCTGAACACACCAAAGGACTTGTCTGGCATACCCAAGGCAGTGGTAAAACCTTCACCATGATTAAAACGGCGGAAATGCTCTTTAAATCCCCACAGAGCGATAAGCCGACAATTCTGCTGATGATTGACCGCAACGAACTAGAAGATCAAATGCTCAGAAACCTGATTAACTTGGGGCTGAATAACGTTCAACACGCTGATCGCATTACCACCCTAAATCAACTATTAAAAGATGATTATCGGGGCATCATCATTACCATGATCCATAAATTCCGCGATCTGCCCGTCAACATTAACCTGAGAAAAAATATTTATATTTTGATTGACGAAGCACACCGCACCACGGGGGGTGATTTAGGAACATTCTTGATGGCAGGACTACCTAATGCCACTTTTATTGGCTTTACTGGCACACCCGTAGATAAAACTAGCTACGGTAAAGGCACATTTAAAACCTTCGGTACAGATGACGAACAGGGCTATCTGCATAAATACTCTATTGCCGAAAGTATCGAAGACGGAACAACACTACCCCTATACTACAACGTTGCCCCCAACAAGATGCTTGTGCCAAGTGAACTCATGGAAAAGGAATTTCTCAACTTGGCAGAAACGGAAGGCATTAACGATATTGCCGAATTAAATAGAATTTTAGATCGTGCCGTCAATTTAAAAAACTTCCTCAAAGCTGATCAACGAGTGGATCAAGTAGCGAAATATGTCGCCAACCATTACACCCAAAACGTTGAACCACTTGGCTATAAAGCCTTTTTAGTTGCTGTTGACCGTCCTGCCTGCGCTAAATATAAACAAGCCTTAGATAAATATTTGCCTCCCGAATATTCCGCAGTTGTTTATACCGGAAACAATAACGATAGCCAAGAACTCAAAGCCTACCACATCGACGACAAAACCGAGAAACAAATCCGTAAAAACTTCGTTAAATTTGGGGAATATCCGAAAATTCTGATTGTTACTGAGAAACTGCTAACAGGTTTTGATGCTCCCCTGCTTTATGCCATGTATCTCGATAAACCCATGCGAGATCATACATTGTTACAGGCGATCGCTCGTGTCAATCGCCCCTACGAAAGCGAAGCCCAGGAGATGATGAAACCACATGGCTTTGTGCTAGATTTTGTGGGCATTTTCGACAAACTGGAAAAAGCCCTTGCCTTTGACAGCGAAGAAATCAACGCTATTATCAAAGATTTGAACCTGCTCAAAACCTTATTTAAAAACAAAATGGAGCAGCAAACCCCAATTTATTTGAGCTTGATTCAGCACAATTTTAACGATAAAGATGTAGATGATGTCATTGAGCATTTTCGAGATCAAGAACGCAGAAAAGCCTTTTTCAAAGCCTATAAAGACTTAGAAATGCTTTATGAAATTATCTCACCTGATGCTTTCCTTCGCCTTTACATGGATGACTATGCTACCCTTTCCTCTATCTATGAAGTAATCCGCAAAGCCTACAGTAAAAGAGTTTATGTCGATAAAGCGTTGCAGCGCAAGACGGATGAACTCGTACAAAAACATATTGGCACAACTGCGATCGCATCTGTAACAGATTTCGTTGAAATCAATGCTCAAACCCTGGAAGCCATCAAAAATAAGCAGGGGGGAAAAACCACCAAAGTCATCAACCTCATCAAAAGTATCGAAAAAACTGCCGAAGAAAACCCCGATGACCCTTTTATGATTGCAATGGCGGAACGAGCCAAAACCATTCAAGAAAATTTTGAAAACCGCCAGACTAATACCCAAGAATCTTTAGAGACATTGCTTGAAGAAATTAACCAAAATGAACAGCGCAAGAAAGAACAGGCAAGAAGGGGCTTTGATAGTTTAACGTTTTTTGTCTTTCAAACCTTACAGGATGCAGGCATTAATAATCCTGAAGCCGTGAGTAATCAGATAAAACAAGCTTTCATCGAGTATCCCAATTGGCGAACCAGTGAGGCAGAATTAAGAGAGTTGCGCAAAGAAGTCACTTTCGCAATTTTTGCTGAAATCGATGATTTAAATCAAGTGACAGCAGTTGTTGATAAACTATTTACACTGTTGAGTAAAGCCTATGACCTCTGAAGACAAAGTAACCTTCAAAGCAAGAGTCTGGCAGTGGGCAAAAAAACTAGATGTTAAAGTCCAGTCAATTATGTTGCGGTCTATGCAAAACAAGTGGGCATCCTGCTCATCTTCGGGACGCTTAACTTTCGACACATCAGTATTAGAGTTACCGATTCACCTTCAAGACTACGCGATCGTCCATGAGTTATTGCACCTTCAAGTTCCCAATCATGGGAGACTATGGCAATGTTTGATGCAGGCTTACTTGGGTGATTATGAATCTTCGGAACAAGAATTAAAAAAAATTACCAGCAAGCAGCAGAAAAAGACTTGTAAATAATAAAAACTATAATTCAAAACAGACCGAAGCCATTGAAATGGCTATCTTTGTATAATTTTTTGCCACTTCAGCATCTCCCCAAACGGTAGAAAACAACGTTGACACCATCCATCCACCCACAACGCCGGAACTTTAAACCTTGCCCCACAGTTTGGACATTCTGACAGTAGCCCTAACTGGTGGCTCGCGCACCCCCGCGTCACTTTAAACTGCCACTCAATCCGGTGACAAGGTGACTGGACATAACAAGCCCCACACAACCGAATTGGTTCAAGATTCATCCCCACTCCAGCAGGTGGCAACATCTGCTCTAACCTATCGGCATTAACCCCCACCACAGTAGCTAACGCCTCCAACTGCTGACGACTAGGAGGGGGATTAAAGCGAAACTTTTCCCATCGGGCGATCGCTCCCCCAAGTCCCGCCGCTTTACCTAACCCAGTGGGTGTTAATTCATTTGCTCGTCGAAACCTTCCCAAAAAATGACTCAAACTTTCCCCTTCCAATGGTTCAACTTGAAACAACCAGGGTTTAATATCTTCCGCTTCCATCACTTATATTCAGTAGCAACTTCCTTCAAAGTTTCTAAGTCAATCTTTTGTAATCCGTTTTTCAAAGCCCGAATCGCAGACTCTCGCAAAATCATATCCATCAAACCGATATAGCCACCCGTCGCTTCTCCCAAAGTCTTCAACATTGTCTTACTCGAAAGATTAGAAGCAACTGGTAACTTTAAAATTTGCTTCTCCCAAATATCCACCGTCCGCTTAAAATCTTCCCCCGACATTTTCCCAAAACGGTGACAAGAGCGAAAACGGTTGTAAACCTGCTCATCCCGCTTAATCACAGCGTCTAATCGGTCAGTACCAACCAAAATCACCGCTATTTCCAACTTGTCAAAAATATCACGCACTTCCGCAAAAGTTTTCGGTTTGAAACGGTCGGCTTCATCAATAATCAACATTTCAACCCCACAACCTTTAAGAACACGCAGCGTTCTATCCCGAATTTCCGCTACTGTTCCTTTAGTTACTTGGTACTTCAAATGTTCCATAATTACCCCAAACAACTCCTTAGCGCCGCACTCTTGGGGAATTTGGATATAAGCCACAGGTACAGTTGGTGGTTTTCCAGCTGACTGAAGAGGTTTATTTCTTAACCTATAGGCATCACAACCCATAGTTTTACCAGTTCTTGACTCACCTACAACACGCCCAGACTGACGTGATTGGCGCTTTCCTTCCAACCAGTCATGAAGAATTTGTACTTGTTCAAGTGGGACAAAACCCTTACGATTTAATCGTTGAATCTCCGCTTGCAATTTCTCACTATTAATAGGAATATCACCCAATTGTTTGGCGACTGCTTGAGCTTGTTTTGAAGTCATTTTTACCACCCGTAATCATCACGCATTTGTTCGTAATCAAATACTTCTGGCATCTCTGGTTCAGGTTCGCTGTCAATAGATGCCACCATCTCTGGTTCCTCTGGCTCAACTCTTATCGTTTGTTTAGCTTTTTTGACTTCAGCCTGTTCTACTTTTTGACGCTCTTTTTTGGTTTTCTTTGGTGTAGAAAAAGTTTCCCGTTCCCGAACTTCTGCCAAAATCGAGCGATTGCTCACAGCCTTACCCGCTTCCCGTACTTTACGACTGCTAGCTTTTGCCTCGTCTAATGAGAGTTCCTCTGTCTGCAAATCTTGAGCATAAGCACGGGCAAGAAATACTTCCTTATCCCCTTGTGTGCGATAAACCAAAATCGTTGTGATGTCTCTGGGGTCATAGCGCAATACAACACTTTCCCCCGCGTAACCTGCTAAAAGCTCGCCTCGGTACATGAGATTTTCAAGTTGCAGATATCCTCCACGTTGGATTTGTCGCTGTGTTCGCTTCATTAAGCAAATATCCAAATCCCGTTCGCAAAATAAATCCGGCATTGCAATTAACCCAGATTCCCAACGTTGAAATCTTGTCTGGTCGCCCATTCGAGCGTCAAGTCGTTGATTATAGTTATCAACGATGTAACGTACCAAATACTGTTCTAACTGTCGCAATGTCAAACAAGCTTCTTTTTCGGCTGACTCTGGTCGCTGTTGAACGTTTGAACCTGTATATCCGTGCAAGGTTGAGAATAACTCGGTATTGAAGGTTTTAAACGGACGTTCGACACTACCACCTTCAGATGGGCGATCGCGCAAATGACAAACAAACCCCAACTGCACTCCTATTTGCTGCAAATGGTTAGAACGAAAATCTTTACCCCCATCCGTATAAAAGTGTTGCGGTAAACCAGAAGTACCCCATTCTTCATTAAGTGCATATTCTGAACCATATTGCTTGGGCAAAATTGCATGACGCAGCGCTAAAGCCACAACAGTCGAACTTGGTGCATCGTAGCCCAAGTTAATTCCCATAATGCAGCGCGAATAACTATCAATAACCGTTGTTAACCAAGGACGACTAAGAATTTTGCCTGAGCTGTCTACTAATACAACATCAACTAGGGTGTGGTCGCATTGCCAAACTTGATTACTATGTTCTACTTGTAAATCTTTCCCATCACGGGTTTTCACTGATAGCCGCGAACCACGCCAACCAGGAGAGCGAATACTCTTAGCTTGCTCAATTTTATCTATTAACGGTTGCAAAATCCGATAAACCGTCATGTGGGAAGGAGGTTTAATGCCCAGTTCGTCTGCTCTGGCCTTAACTCTAACGGCTACCTGTTGCCGAGTGATTCTTTTACTGCCCTTATTGCCCTCCTTATAGGTCTTCAAAATAAACTCTTGCCAGTTTTCATCGACTCGGTGCTTTCCTTTGTCAGCTCGTTGATTTTGCGCCAGTCCAGCCAAACCCTCCTGTTCCCACCTGTCAACCAGTCGCCTGACTGTGCGTACCGACTTGCCAAGTTTTTCTGCTGCTTGTTGGAGGCGCTGAGTATATGTAGTGCGATCGCTATTTTCTAAAAGACTTTGAATCACCTCCATTTTCAGCAAAGCTTCATCCGACAGTTCATCAACAATAACGTTCGTTTCAGCAAGATTGTTATTAACATCTGCGGAGCTTGCCAAAGTCGTAGAGGTTGTAGAAAATTCTGCTTCCTGCATATAGTGTTTTATCAAAACATAGTTGTATTATACTACTAAATTGACAAATAATTTGTTAAGTTAGAAAAATCATGATTTTTCCATGTTTCTCTTAATTGACAATTAAATTGTGAAACATCTGGTATTTGACATCTAATTTGTGAATGCAGACTGAGAGCGGCGTGACAGCCTTAAATCGCAAAAAACCTGTCATAATCCTTTCGCTGACAGGTTTTTAAGCATTTGATGTCTCTGTGACAATATTTTGTTAAATTGACAAATAATTAGTTAATGTACAGCCGGAGGTGCAAGATCTGAGTGATAACTGATAACTGATTAACATAACTCTACCTAGCTGAGCAAAAATCAAATAAAAATCCTAATACCAAATTTGATTTCTTTTCAAAATTTATCACTTCTTTGCAATACTTAACTTATTCATTAATGAAAAATAGTAAACATAGATTAAAACTAATAAATTTAATAATTATTCGTTAAGCTCATCAGTCAGAATTAAGAGTAAGCTGAAATTAATGAAGCCTAGTTGGAACTTTAGGTAACTAGGCGTAAATAAACTTAAATGTCATTGTCAATTGTCATTCTTTCAGGACTTGTACTATTGACTATTGACTGATGACTAATGGCTAATTCCCAAAGCAACCTGAACAACAAGACGCCATGATGATAGAAAAAATTTTGCTAGCTGTCTCTGGATTGGGTCATGCAGAAGAAATGCTCAAAACTTTGGCAGACGTCCCCTCAATTCAACGGTCAAAAGTTACAGTTTTGCATGTTGTTCCCCACCAATCTTCTGCTGAAGGTATGACAACAAAGTGGGAAGAAGGTGGCAAAATTCTGGCTAATGCAATCCAGTATTTGAACTTAGATCCCAGCAAAGTTTCTTCGATTTTACGGCAAGGTGATCCTAAACGTGTTGTTTGCGAGGTCGCGGACGAAATCGACGCTGACTTGATTATTATGGGTTCACGCGGACTCAAGCGGTTGCAATCGATTTTATCAAACTCCGTCAGTCAGTACGTTTTTCAATTATCTTCTCGCCCCATGTTGCTGGTGAAAGATGACATTTATGTCAAAAAAGTCAAGCGCGTTATGGTGGCAATGGATAACTCTGATGCTGCAAAACGTTGCTTGAATTTGGCTTTATTCTTCCTACGAGATATTAAGGGAGGAGAGTTAATTCTGGCTAATGTTAGCACAGATTTACGCGGCAAAGAATCTCAAAGCACTGAAATTAGTCCAGAAAAAAATCCGATTTTAGCTGCAGCTTATGCAGAAGCTAAAAAATATGGCGTGCCAGCTCGTTGTTTTATCAGCAGTGGTAAACCAGGTGAAGAAATTTGTCGCTTAGCAGAGGAGCGGAACATAGATCTATTATTGCTCGGTTCTCCAGATCGGCGTCCTTCAATTGCCAAGAATTTGGTCGATATAGACCGACTTTTGGGATCTTCTTTATCTGACTATGTTCGAGTTAATGCTACCTGTCCAGTATTATTAGCGCGGACGGCAGGTTAAAGTTACTGCGGTTGATAAACAAAACCCCTACACTTGCTTGTGTGGGGGTTTTCGTCTGATTGAGAAAACAGGTGTTAACTATACTTTTTTCCTGTTAATTAGCCTTGGCGGCTAGCAGTTTGGATGTAAAGAATGAGTAAAAAAACAGCAGGGACTAAAACGAACAAAATGCTCGCCACGAACCCCAAATCATTAACTTGCATGGAAAGAATGCCTCTCAATGATATCCACTGAACAATTTAAGGATATCATTATCTCAGGTTCAAGGAGTTATTTCTTACCTCCTAATTATCACGGTTAAGGCTTTGTTACCACACTAACTGGACCATTAACTAAGGTTTGACAAGCAAGACGACAGTTTTCAGGCTTTTTCTTCAATAATCGATTTTCCGTATCTGTACGGGGTGAAAGATTTTCCATTCCTTCGACAACTTCGACAACGCAGCAGCCACACTGACCGTTGCCTCCACAATTCATCATCTTGCCAAAGACTTTATATATATCTACGTTGTTTTGCATGGCTTTCAGCCGTAGATTCGCACCATTTGCCGCTACGACTTCTTTATTTTCTTTGACGAATGTGATATTTCCCATGCCTGATACCTCTTTTACTGTAAGCCTGAGTGCGAAGCTAAGTTTTGACTTGCTTTAAGAATGATGTATTATCTCTTGTTTTATATTATTACGTAATATTAAGAAATGTCACTTTCCGTAAGATTTATTCCTTTTGATTTGCAGAAACTACAACCACGTGCTTCTAGCACAAAGCATTTCTCTGTCGCAAACAGCCAACCTCTGTTCTACCCGATTCAAAACTACTGTAAAAGTGGGGTAGGCAATGCCCACCCCACTTTATATCTCATATTTTTATGATGGTGAGGACGCGATAATTACGCCCACCGATTTTATCTAAAACCAACCGCTGCTTGCCAAACGAAAGCCAGCAACAAGAAAAACAAAGGGATCAGTGGTAGAACATCTACCAGAGGGTCGAAGATTTGGTAAGCTTCAGGCAATTTTGCTAATAACAATGCTGCTTCCATAATTTTTTAAATCCAACTATCCAACACAGCTTTCAGAATTGACAAGTATCTTAACACGGTTTAGTCCTCTATTAGTCCTGAGTCTTTATCTACTGAACACTCGCCACTTTCTGGAGTCAGCCATTGGGCAAACTCTGTAAGAAATCGGTCTTCTAATATTGCCTTGCGTATTTTTTGAGTAAAGCGAATCAGCTCGGTGATGTTGTGAATACTTAACAAGGTGTAAGCCAAAATTTCTTGCGATCGCACCAAATGAGACAAATACGCACGGCTAAAGTTTTGACAGGTATAGCAAGGGCATGTTTCATCTAAAGGCGTAAAATCTTCACGAAATTTTGCATTCTTTAAGTTCCAGCGATCGCCTTGCACCATCGCTGTACCATGTCTCGCCCAGCGAGTGGGAATCACGCAGTCAAATAAATCTACACCTGAGGCGATCGCAATTGCTATTTCCCGATAAGTCCCGACACCCATCAAGTAACGGGGTTTTTCTGGTGGTAGCAGTGGCGCTGTTGCTTGCACTATTTTTGCAATCAGTTCTGGTGGTTCGCCAACACTCACGCCACCAATAGCATATCCCGGCAAATCTAACTTTCTTAAAGCAATAGCCGCATCAGAGCGCAAATCAAGATATACTCCTCCCTGTACAATCCCAAACAATGCTTGATCACTACGTTGATGCGCCACAATACAACGTTCTAGCCAACGGTAAGTTCGTTGCGTCGCTGCTTCCACATCTTCCCGACTGGCTGGGTAGGGCGGACACTCATCAAACGCCATGATCACATCTGCTCCCAGAATATTCTGAATCTCAATCGAGCGTTCTGGTGTTAAATTAATAATTTGACCATCATGGGGTGAGCGAAACGTGACACCTTCTTCACTGATTTTTCGCATTTCGCTCAAGCTAAAGACCTGAAACCCACCGGAATCAGTCAGAATCGGACCATTCCAGCCCATAAATTTGTGCAGCCCTCCACCTCCAGCCACAATTGCTTCACCTGGTTGGAGGTGCAAATGATAAGTATTGCACAATATCATTTGTGCTCCCGTATCCTGGAGTTGGGCTGGAGTTAAAGTTTTGACATTTGCCAAAGTCCCCACTGGCATAAATCGTGGGGTTTCCACCGGACCATGAGGAGTAAAAAAAACCCCGGCTCTAGCTTTGGTTTGGCTACAGCTGGCAAGATGTTGAAAAGAAAATTTTGCACTCAAGATAGAATTAACCTTTATCAAACGCTCAGCACTCAGCGTCAGCTTTTTAGCTCACTGGTTATCCTAATTTAACTAGGTAGTGAAACCTTTGGGCAAAAACAGAAACGATAACTGAGGAAGCCTCACAATAAATCGGAACTATCGTCATCAAATTCCGCATCCCATTTTGCCGATAGTACCTGCTCCATCATGACTTCTAAGTCGTTGATATTCAAGGAACGCTGTTGGCGCTCTTGAGCGGGTGTCGAGAGGGGAATCAGTCGCAGACACACCCCTTCTTGTACTAGGTCAAAGTAGGTTTCTTTTTCTTTTGACTGTTTGAGTTCCAAGCAATCAAAACTGGAAATATTCAAGTAAAGAGCATGATTTGCGATTAGGGTAGACCGTTGTGGATTGGCAAACACTTCCATAACATCTCCCTCACCCTCACTCTGCAACTGACCTTGGTAAGTGTAGATGTAGCGGACACGACCTAAATCCGACAGCAGTCGCCGCATATCAAGCTTATTCACAACAACGCCTGTGTTGATAATGCACGGAGCTGGTATCTTCGCATTAGGTAGATGATGAGTCATAATCAAACAACTTCAAGAGCGCAGGTGAGATGTAACGCAGCCAAGCAGTCAAAGCAACAGCTTCTTTACCCCCTACATTTTAATCAAATATGGGGTCTGTAGAGCGAATAACTAAAAAGCTGTAATAACGAATTTCTAATTATTAGCACTACTAAACTGCTAGTGAATTCAATTGTTACTGCTTAACCCCCAAGAGAAAACTGTTAACTTTATACATAAAGATAAAGTGTTGAAATCTTAACACTGGGACAAGAATAACAAAATTTTTTCGATGACTTTCTATAAAGTGTAAATCTTATCTAAACCTTTAAAATTTCATGCCCATATATGTACCTAAATTAACAGTGTAATATTTTAAGAATAAAGTACAAAAACTGTTCATTAATGTGATAAACATGATTAACAAGTACCAGTGGTGGAAAGAACTACTGTTAGAGCTTTATGCTTCTGTTACATTCTATACTAGCATTCCTCTGCCATATGTAAACGAGTTAAACTTCACGAGGGTGTCGCGACTCGCACCGCAAGTAGGGTTAATCATTGGCGGAATTTTAGGGGTATTTGACACTGGCATGATTTTTTTGGGTGTGCCGATACTGACTCGCAGCGCTTTGGTGGTATGTATTTGGATTTTTATGACTGGTGGACTACACTTAGATGGAGCAATGGATACTGCGGATGGTTTAGCAGTGGGTGATCCAAAGCGGCGACTAGAGGTGATGGCAGATAGTGCTACAGGTGCGTTTGGTGCTATGGCAGCAATTGCCTTGATATTAATGAAAACAGCCGCGCTAACAGATTTAAGTAAAAACCGTTGGTTAACTTTAATAACTGCTTGTGGATGGGGACGCTGGGGTCAACAACTGGCAATTTTGCGTTATCCTTACCTCAAACCAACTGGTAAAGGTGCATTTCACAAACAAGCTATTTGTTCCTATAGAGATTTGTTACCAGGACTGTTATTGATGATAAGTTTAAGTGGTTTACAAATAGTCTTCGATAAACAACGTTTGTTTTTCGTTTTGGCAACGATACTTGCTGGAAGTGCGATCGCCACTTTCACTAGTGCCTGGTTTAACCATAAATTAGGTGGACATACAGGAGATACTTACGGCGCGGTTGTTGAGTGGACTGAAGCTTTATTTCTTTGTGTACTAACCACTTTGGAAAAGCATCAATTGTAAATTATCAAAAAGTTTTCTCATTCATAATTTGCAATAATTTGGAATTCATAATTTCATTTAGCTGGCTGTAGTCGTGTCACCTTCAGTCTAAAAGGTCCAATTCCAGTTTCTCCAAAAGACCGCACGCGAATGACATAATTACCTGTTTCCACGATGCGGGTAAAAAGTAGGGAATTGCTGGTACCATCAGGACCATCATCATTTTCTGCTATTGTTGTTCCATTGGATGATAGCAGTGTAACCATACAGTCAAAACTCTCAGACGCCAAATCAATTACTAAATTATCCCCCTTATTCAACTTCACCATGTAATCACGGGCAAATCCGCCTTGACCTGTGGGAATGTCTTTGTCAGAGAGTGTGTCGGTAATTTGATTACCAACAGGTATAGAAATCGGATTATAAAACTTATTAGCTTGAGCAAAAGCTGCTGTTGTATTTATTACAATCGCTAGTAACGTGGCAGGAATGATTGTAACTTGTTTCAATCCCACAGCCAGACTCTTATTTCTCATCCAAAGATTATTCCCACAAAAACAGAATCATCTGGTTAATTATAGTTTTCTTAGGCAGAGTTTGCCTATTTAATAAAAAAATGTGGGAAAATAATCGAATATCCAAAATTCAATCAAATTAATTTCTAGCTTTTCAAGGTAACTGCAGTTGCTGCTAACCCGATAACTTTTATTCCAGCTTGATTGAGTGTTTGCATAGCAGATATAGCAGTCGCACCCGTTGTATAAATGTCATCGATCAAAAGAACTGATACTTCTGGGTGGCTAGGAAAATCTTTTCCTATTTCAAAGGCTTCAGCTAAATTTTTTGCTCGCTTGGAGGCTGATAAAGAATGTTGTGCTTCTGTTGCTCGCACCCTTGCCAAACCATTCTGTTTCAATTTTAATCCAGTTGTTTCGCAAAAACTTTGTGCTATCAATGCAGCTTGGTTATATCCCCGGTTTTTTTGCTTATCAGGGTGGAGTGGGATAGGAACAACTACAACTTTATTGTGCACAGGCGAATGTAATAGCCATGCTTCTCCCAACCATCGACCTAAAGGACGGGCAATTTGGGGTTGATTTGCATATTTCATTGTAGTGATTGCTGACTTGAGGATACCGCCATATGTTCCCCATGCAAATACGGGCATTGATTTTTGCTTAAGATTATGATCCCTAAGATGGCATTTTTGTAACTGTCTCGTGCAGTCTTGACAGAATTCTTGGGAGGTTGGACGCTGACACAAAGGACAATTAGATTTTAGAAAAAGGTTTAATAAGCTTTCAAGATTTTTAATCAACTGTTGCATCAAGAACTGTCCTTCTTCAATTCGACCATGACCCTAGCTATTCAAATATATGCCCTACGGGAGGCTATGGGCAATTCGCATAGAACTTACGCACGCACTACTAAAAACAGTAGGTTGCGATTGCTTCCCTCAGGTCGCAATGACTATGGTTACGTTGTTCGTGCGTAAATCCTGTCGCAGTTCCACCGTAGGAAGTAAAAAACTCAAAGTATGCCCTAGCTACTCAAAGGGCATACTTTGAATTCAAAAAAGGTCAATTTCCCAAAGGGGAGTATGGAGAGGAAAAAAACTCAAGTAAAAACACTCGCTTGCGCTCAAATTGACGCATTCAAAATTGGTGTTGTAGCATCAAAAAACTAAAGTCCACCCTTGCTCTTTAACATCTTCTTTGGTGTAAGAAACACCGTCAACTTTTGTCCCTTCCGAATCAAGAAGAGAGAGGATTCCACCATCATTAGAAAGCTGAATATTTTCTGGACTTAAAGGTACTGTAATCACTCCACCAGGCTCAATGCTAAACCCATCAAGAGGTTGCTTGCGCTTGAGTTTATCAGCAATTGCCCAGCCATTCAAATCTATCTTTTCTGGTGAAGAGTTTATTAAAGTAACTGACTCTTTGCCAGAATCTTCTCCACGAGGATTCACTAAAGCAGCAATGATTTTGACCTGCGCCTTCACTGCTGGAGTTCCTGGTTGTACTGGTTCACTTCCTACAATCTTATCTATAGGGTTACCAGTGCGATCATCAGTATGGAAGGACTGCGACTGAAATGCAAAGAATACTGCAACCCAGTGATCACCAGACGATAGTGCGGATGGGTAATGAATTAATAACGCCCCATCTTGGAAAATTCCATTTTCCTTGGCAAAGCTACCGCTGTTACCTTGGTTCATATGAAGATTATGAACGCCTCTTCCTGGTTGGAAGCCGAACACTTTATCAGACTTATTTTCTGGTCCCCAAGGTTCGCCGAAAGCATAGACAACCGCTTGAGTTTCAATGGCCCGTTGAATGTACGAGTCAATCAACTCGTTGAGATCGTTGTTTTCTCCTGGTACATTGAAGGGCAATGGTTTCATCTGATTGACTTTAAATAAATTACCCCGGATGTAGTCTAGGGCAATTTTTCCTGGTTGCCTATCTGAATTTTCAAGCTTTTTAAAGCCAAAGTCCAATTGATCAAGTTTGTCGGTGATGAAATGTTCAAAATTATCATCGATAAAATATAGCAAATCAAAGGGTTGCTGACTTGACCTAACATTGATTGCTAGACGATAAGAAAACTGATTGTCCTTGACATGAACTTGATAGTGGGGAGTGCCTTGACCAAGTTCCTTTTGTCCTGCGATCGCATGACATTTTAATACACCATAACCTTCGCTTAAACTCATAGACTTGTTCCTTAATTAATGAAATTGACTGTGATTCATCTCGCCATTCAAATTTGTTCATAACAAAGTCATGAACTGATTTTGGATATAGCTTTTCCTAGGCAAAGGCTATTCATTTTTTAGCCAGCTACTCATTATAAGTGACTGCTACTTTTCGGATTAATGATTGCTGAGTACTATCGTATTTTTAGCGTCTCAAATTTGACTCTATTTTTATCGTTATTGCTGGGCTTTTCCATTTTAAAAAGTAACTATAGTTACATGATAAACCTTGAAATTACTTGATTCTCTCAAATGGTAGCTCAATGTTCTTGAGTACAGCAGTACCCTTGTGGGTGATTTTTGCTTGTTTTTTGACGCTTATTTATGAACCAGTGCTAACCAACTAGGGAATGCGTAAGAATTAACAGCCTCTAACTTTAACTCGCGATAAGTATCAAATACCCAACTTGCTGTTGTCTGAAGATTCTCCATCAAACAAGCATCCTCACCAAAAGCTTCAAATGCAAGACTCCACCAAGCATTCCCTTGAATGATCAGATGGGTAAGTTCTACTGTACAACCGTTTTCGATATGCTCATCTGCACAAACGGGTTGTGGTGGAAATTCTGGTAAAACTTGGTAAAGTTGGGAATGGCGAACTTTCTGGACATTCACCCATGAGGAATTGCCCAGAACGAGGTTTATTTGAAAACTTTCTTCTGTATCATCACAACACAGCCACTTACTCCATTTCTCTGCCTTACCTTCTACAAAATCGCCAAAACCCACAGCGCCTAATTGTGCTTTGCGCCACTTGACTTCCAGCCGTCCTTGACGCAGTTTGATTCCTAAGAAATCACACTTTGGTGAGTAAAGATATACATCCGTGCGTTCTTCTGGTAGTTGCATAGGGTCTATCAGACAATTCTGCTTAAACCAACTTTCAATATTTTCCGGTATCGTGCCAGGAGAAAACCAGCGCAGTTCGTAAGTTGTCAGCATACATGGGACAATGAAAAACGAAATATGAACTTCCCTTGTGTTGCTTCCAGCCTAAAGGAAATTGTAAAAATGTGGAAAAAAATTATATTCATTTTGCTCTTGGTGTTTGCCTTCAGCTTCAGTCATTCTAATGTAGCGGCGGCGGTTGGACGAAGTTATGTAGACACTACTAATGGCTATGAGTTTTCATATCCTAACGGCTGGGTGCAAGTTAAAGTTGCCGACGGTCCAGATGTGGTGTTCCACGACATCATTGAGATTAGTGAAAATATCTCTGTAGTGATTAGTCCAGTTCCAGAAGGCAAAACTCTCAAAGAATTAGGGACACCAACAGAGGTAGGATATAGGTTGGGAAAAAAGGCTCTTGCTCCTGAAGGTTCCGGTCGCAAAGCTGAATTAGTCGATGCCGAAGAGCGCGAATCGAACGGAACAACATACTATCTCTTAGAGTATGCGATCGCACTACCTAACAACCAACAACGCCATAACCTTGCTAGTGTTGCTGTTAGCCGTGGCAAACTTTTTACAATCAACGCCTCAATTCCTGAAAGACGTTGGGGTAGAGTGAAAGGATTAATTGAAGAATCAGTAGAATCTTTCTCAGTTTACTAGTGATTAGTACTATCTGCTATGGGTATTCCACCCTTTGTACTCGCCTCTGCTTCTGTCGCACGACGCCGCTTACTACAAATAGCTGGGATTGAACCTTTGGTTTGTCCCAGTGATTTTGACGAGTCGCAAGTCCAAACAGATGATCCTGCACAATTAGTGCAAATTTTAGCTCAGCGAAAAGCAGAAACTGTAGCCCCTCAGTTTCCATCGTCTCTGATTATCGGTTGCGATTCTGTTTTGGCTGTTAACCGGGAAATTCATGGTAAACCAGCAAATCCCGAAGAAGCACGTCAACGCTGGCAAAAAATGCAAGGTCATTTTGGTGATCTTTACACAGGTCATGCCTTAATTGACCTTTGCCAAAATCATACTTTGGTTAGATGTCAGGTAACAAGAGTTTACTTTGCTCAACTTAGCAGTGAGACGATTTCGGCATATGTCGCCACAGGTGAACCTTTAAAGTGTGCTGGTGCTTTTGCTCTTGAAGGTCGCGGTGGTTTGTTTGTGGAAAAAATCGAAGGTTGCCATAGCAACGTGATTGGGCTAAGTTTACCACTGCTACGGCAAATGTTGGCAGATTTGGGATACAGTGTCACGGATTTTTGGTATTCAAGCTAACCAAAAAACTCCCTCCGGTTCAAACAGAGCCGACTGGCGTTAAATTCTTATTGAGAAACAACGTCTAGGAAAGCAGTCCCAGGCTTTCTAAGCTGAAATAATACCAATTTCGCTGGCTCTGTTAAACTAGGATTCCTAGCACGCCCAACAACATTAATCGGTTCCATAATGGCTTTGCCAGCAGGTAATGTAATTGAAGGCTCGCCTGAGCGAGAATCAACGATGCACTCACCGCTAATTACGTAAGCAAATGCAGGCGAGCCATGTGTATGCCAGATACCTATGTCTCCTGGTGCTATGGTTAGCGTTAAAATTTCGCCTTCTAACTCTGATACCTTTGGTAACTCGCTAGTTTTTATTTTGAGAACACTGGTTAGCTGTGATGTAACTTGGTTTGGTGTAGCCTGTGCAAATGAGATACTAGAGTACCCAACTCCAAGCATGATTACAAGCAAGACTACAAGAAGAACTTGTTTAAGTTTCATGCCTCACACCTTAAGTGAAGATACGGCTAAATGGTATCACTTTCCTCCGTAGAAGAAGGCAATTTCTTTTTCTTTTAACGCCGCAAAACCAGCATCTGTCAGTTGTTGGTTGAGTTCTTCTTGGGGTATGTGCTTTGCACCAATTCGCACAATTCGCGATCGCATCGTGTTGCTGACACCACTGCGCTGTCTGTTTCCTTCTAGCCCCATGACTTTGTGATAAAGTTCTAGTTTCGCGGGGGGAATAGGGGAACCATCAAAATCTATTCCGCTTGCAATTGCTTCATCAACTGCATCAGCACCTTTAGTTGTTTGGCTTTGTTGGTTAATTTCAGCAGTCATGGCAGTTTCTTATCAGTTACCAGTTATCAGTTAACAGTTATCAGTTATCAATTTTTACTGTTCACTGTTCACTGTTTGAATTACCTTACTAGAGAATTTTACCAGGCTTTGTGAACACAACAAAGTCAGCGTAGGCAAAAAGCTCGGTATATGGAGGATTACATCAGGCAGTTGTTTTTGACCGAAGCTAAGGCGTAGAGGTTTAGGGGTAATACCGTTTCACTTTAAAGTTAGAACATGGTGGGCAAGTGGGGGAGTAGGGGAAGTAGGGGAAGTAGGGGAAGTAGGGGGAGTCAAATGTATCAGGATTTTTGTGAAAGGGTATAAGAGGGATTTGTATTTTTGTACACCTCTGTCCTGGAACCGAAAGATACAAGCCCCCCACACTCTTATATCCCCTATTCCCTTATACCCTTACACCCTTACACCCCTAGTTCTTGACTCACTTTGAACTAAATGAAGTGTATGTTTCGACATACGCTTGTCACTTTTGGAGCTTTTGGTTTAATCTCAAACCAACGGTAAAGCATAATTGTTGCGCTATGTCAGACCCTCACACTCCTCAGAAAAAAGACCGTGCTCTAGAAAAAGCTCTCACTAACAAAATTATTGATGATTATTTTGATAGCTCAGAAAGCTGGCTGCGAGCCATTTTGCGCATGTGCATCTTCTCTTTGGGTCATTTAGATGGACAATCCGTGTTTGTCGTAGAATGTCCCAATCAAGCAGTAGCTAAACGGTTGAGTCGAAAAACTCATCCTTTTAGAGGAATTGTTTACTATTTAACTGATAATCTTAACGCTGGCGATCGCTCTCTGTTTTGCTACCGGGAGTCTTCTGGGGCTACTTGGCGTTGTTTTGACACCAGAACTAACACCTGGAGAACTTTGAGTCATCGACGAACGCCAACAGCCCCTACTGACGGGTTGTAAAGCAAGGAGCACAGGGAGCAGGGAGCACAGGGAGCAGGGCGAGAAATAACTCCCAGCCTACGGCTCGCTTTGCTAACACTCTCTGACTCTGTGACTCCCTCAATCCCTCACTCCCGAGTTTGCCGTGTCACTGAACCCCCAACAAATGCACCCAACACAGTTCCAGTCCACAGTCCTGTTGTGCTACCCTGCCAAACTGCCCCTGGTGTAATTAAAACATTACACATCTCCTTCAATCCCCAAGTTTGGTTTTGACACTTCTGACTGTGGAGACTTAAGGTGATTTGTCCTCCGATGTAACCTCCCAAAAATCCTGACAGCAGGGCTACAAAGGTACAAGTGAGAGTCCGATTTTTAGTCATTAGTCATTAATCATTAATCATTAGTCATTAGTCAAGAGTCAATGTTTCACGACTTTTGACTAATGACTTTGTATAACAAATCAACCAGTATTTCTCATGCCTGCGGCAATACCGTTGATAGTTAATAATGCTCCTCGTAACAACTCGCCTTTACTGTAACGAGAGTGAATCACTCCAGATGTCACATTTGTTCGAGATTCGCGCAGGCGCTTGAGCAAGGCAATTTGTATGAAGCCTAGGGGCACAATTGTAGCATTACGTAACTGGACTGAGCGCTGCAATACGGGGTCTCCATCCAAAAGCCGTTGATGACCGGTGATTTGCAAAACCAAATCCCTTGTCAAGTAGTATTCACTAGCAATTTGTTCAAAAACTTGCTCAAAACGGGGTTTGTCTTCAGGATTGGACAATTGTTGAACATATTGGTGTGCCATTTGCAAGTCTACTTTAGCTAAGGTCATTTCTGCTTTAGAAATCACCATTTTGAAGAAGGGCCATTTGATATAAAAATAACGCAGTAACTTCAAATGTTCTTCTGGTTCTTCGTTCAAGAATTCTTGCAAAGCTGTACCAACACCGTACCAAGAAGGTAGTAAGAATCGGGTTTGCGTCCAGCTGAAAACCCAAGGAATTGCCCGTAAGCTGCTTAAATCTTTCTTACCAGATGGACGACGGGCTGGACGGGAGCTAATTTGCAGCTGGCTAATTTCCTCAATGGGGGTGACTTGATGGAAGAAGTCAATAAAATCAGGTTGTTCGTAGATGAGGTTGCGATAGTGAACACGCGATCGCGCTGCTAATTCTTCCATAATTTCATTCCAAGGTTCAATATCATCGAACCCCGTCCGCAGCAAGCTAGCTTGAATAACAGCAGAGCTGATCGTTTCCAGGTTGTACAGCGCTAAATCCGGTAAGGAATATTTAGAAGCCAGAACTTCTCCTTGTTCGGTAATTTTGATTCGTCCATTGATACTGTGACCGGGCTGAGCCAAAATAGCTTCATAAGATGGACCACCGCCGCGTCCAACAGAACCACCGCGTCCATGAAAAATCCGCAAATTTAGACCATATTCTTCTGCAATTTTCTGTAGTGCTTTTTGAGCTTTGTGGATTTCCCAGTTACTGCTTAAGAAACCTGAATCTTTGTTGCTGTCAGAATACCCCAGCATCACTTCTTGCAAATTGGGAGTTAAGGGTGATGTGGATTGGGAGGTAGAGGAAGAAACTTCTCCTGCTCCTCTGCTCACGCCAGGTGCTACAACGGGGGGAACCCCCGCAACGCACTGGCTCCCCTGCTCCTCTGCTCCTCTGCTCACGCCAGGTGCTACAACGGGGGGAACCCCCGCAACGCACTGGCTCCCCTGCTCCCCTGCTTTATACCCTCCTGCTAGCAAAGCGCGGTACAAGGGTAATGTAAACAGTTCCCGCATAACGCTTGTGGAACGTTGCAAATCTTCTACTGTTTCAAACAGGGGAACAACTTGAATGCTTCCAATAGCAGTACCCGGATCATAAAGTCCAGCTTCTTTAGCCAGTAGCAATACTTCCAACACGTCGCTTACTTGGCGACACATGCTGATAATGTAAGTTTGGCAAATATGATGACTAAACTCTTGTTGGAGCGATCGCACCATCCGTAAAGTTTGAATCACATCGTTCGTTTTTTCGGAAAATGGCAGTTCTGCTGGAATTAACGGGCGGCGTGTTTGCAGTTCTTCAACCAGCCAAGCAGTTCTCTGTTCTTCTGATAGTTCGTCGTAAGGGACTTTTAAAACTCCCAAGTATTCTATAACTTCATTTAAAGCATCAGAGTGACGGGATGATTCTTGGCGGATGTCGAGATGTGTTAAGTTAAAACCAAAAATTTCTACCTGACAGATTAGATGTTCCAATTCTCGACAACTCAAACCTGTTTCTGTCAAGTTGTGTTCAATCAAGCGTAGTTCTGCTAAAAAATCTGCTCCTGAATGGTAAATTGGGATATTCTCGTTTTTTAGGGGTTCTCGTTTGTACAGAGCTAGGTTGCGATCGCGAGTATTTTCCAGGCGCTTGAGTACATAAGATAGCTTCAGCCGATATGGTTCTTGTCGAAACCGCAAAGCCAGTTGATCGTATACTTCACTCAGTTGAGACTGCTCCAACTCTAAAGATTCGAGCAAGTCTGGTAAGATATCACTCCAGTGCAGCGATAAACTCAACAAGTTTATCAACTGCTTTACCGACTTGATGTATTTCTCTAGCACAATATTGCGCTGATAACAAGCTGTTTGCCAGGTAATTTCTGGTGTCACAGATGGATTTCCATCTCTGTCTGCTCCTACCCAAGAGCCAAACTTACAGAAGTTTTTCTCAGGAGGTTCCAACCAGGGAAAAGTGCTAGACAATGCGTGTTTGAAACGTTTGTGCAAATGAGGAATAGTATCAAATAAAACTTCTTGGAAGTAGTGCAAGGCATAATCTACTTCATCAAGTACTGAAGGTTTAAACTGGTGTAATTCGTCGGTACGCCACCACAAGCGAATTTCTTCGAGCAGTTGTTCTCGCACTTCCTCGACTTCCCACGAAGGACTACCGTTCGTAGAACGTTTTTCCACCACATCTAGCTGTTGTAACAGTTGAACCACTCGCCGCTGCTTATCACGGATTGTATGTCGAACAATTTCTGTTGGGTGAGCTGTAAATACAAGCTGCACGTCCAACTGTGCAATCAGACGTTGAATTTGCTGTGGTGGGACGTTTAAATTGAATAAATAAGGCAACAAACTGGCGAAAGTTCCTTTTCGTTTACTATTGGAGTTTGCTTGCCAACTTTTTGTCAACAAATCTGCTCCAAGTCCACTGTTAACAGGATTTTCTGCTTCTTCTTGGTTTGATGAACAGATGAAATCTGGTAGAGTTTCTTGAGTTGTTGACTCTGTTTCTACCTCATAACGAATTAATTGCTGTTTTTGTTCGTTGTCCTGCTCTATGATGTTAATCAACTGAAAATACAAAGCGAAAGCACGAGCTGCTCGAATTGCTTCGTTGATATTGAGCTGTTCTATCAACTTGAACACAGAGGAAGCTTGGTCGTTGATTGCTTGTCCCTCTGGGGAACACAAATCCTGTAGTTGCCGCAGCAAGTCTACCATCTTTTGACCACACTCTTGGCGCAGAACCGACTCCCACAATTCCTCTACGACTTGCAGGCGATGTCGCAAAAATAAGTCGGAGGCGGGGTAGATGTTCACTGCCTGAGTAAAAGAGTATAAAAGGTAATTCATATCCTTTATGCCGGTTAAGCAGGTTAATATTTTTTGATTCTATGACCTGACTAAGTTATGACAATTGCCATAGAATCATTGAGGAGGCAAAGTACATTTTTTAGATTTTAAGATTCTTTTTCATCAGGGAAATTAAGAATCGGCAGGCGATCGCCTCGAAACAATTCAACTGTAGCCTCCCCAAACGCTTGTAGAGTTTCTGTGGTGCTTTTTTCGGCTATTTGCAAAAGTAGTATAGATGCGGTACCAACTTGCAAAAGCAAAGACTGGGGAATGGTAAACAAAGTTAGATTTAGTCCAGAATCAGATAAAGAACCGGGTGTCACAGGTGGCATTAGTTTTCCGTGGGGGTTTAAGAATGAAAGGGATAAAATGCAAAACCAAACAAAAGTCAGTCTTGTGACTGTACACAACTATTTTTGCCGATTTTACAAAGTTATAAGGTAACAAAAGTGTTAAAAAAAACGACATAGTGTCATAATTCTATAGTTCTAGTTTACAAGGAATTGGAGATTGCCGATTCGGGAATAGCGATTGAGAATCATTTCACTAAGTTCCTAGTCAAAACGGATTGACAAAATTCCCTTGAGCTAGTATGCAATTTTTTACGAAACGAAAGCACTGTTCCCTGTCACAAGCTTCCTGTCAAGTCAACTTTCCATGAAAACAGAATTACCAGATCGCCAAAAATCTCTAGTGCAGTGGGTTAGCCAAGCAACAGGGATTAGCACTTTCGGGGTAAAAATCCGGTTGCAGGGAAACGAACTACACATTTTATGTGAAGGTCGAGAATGTCCTCAGCGTTGGCAAACTCTGTCTGACTTGCTGCGAGCATTACAACAAACAGATTTGGATGTCCTGACTAGCATTGAGCAACCTGCAATTTATCAAGTCTTTGTCTACGGACGCAAAAAAGGGGAAAATCGACCGAGATGGTGTCATAAAGTTTATCTCAATCAACTTGATCGGCATTTAGAACAGGTAGAGCAAGCGCTGCTAGAAGATGAGGGAAAATCCAAAAAACTTGCCGATGGGGCGCTGATTGTTTCTAACGAAACTTTAGCACGCCAAGGAGATCCAGAGGCGATCGCTCGCTATCTGAGTGAAACACTCAGTACTTTTGGTATTGCTGTACAAGTTGAAGTCATCAAGCCAAAATCCACAGAAAACAATCACAAAAATGAAACTCAACTGTGGATATTTTGTGAATCGAGTTATAGCCCAGATCCATCTTTAATAGCCGAACCAGTCGCTCAGAAATTGCGGCATCTTAAACTTTCTGGTTACCAAGATGCTGTGATCGCTTCGCGTGTCAAGGGTGAAAGCAGGATAGATTGGCGGTTTTTGGTGGATTTGACGCCATCTGAAGTCATGGTTAAGGAATGGGCGCGTTGGGGAGATGTGCAAGCCCTGTCACGTTTGTTAAGTGAGACGTTGTTAGGGTCAAAAGTAGCAGTAGAAGCAATACTCAAAGAATCAACACTACATATCTTTTGTACCCCAGTTTCTCAAACATTGGCAGCTGCTCCAATCTTAGAGAAGACACTGTGTTTACAAGCCTTAAGACCCGTTTTAGAAAAAATAGCCCCCCAAGGTATTATTGCAGCGACAGTGTATGGACAAAAAACAACAGATAACCAACCAGCATGGGTTGATTGGTTGTCCTTACCTGCTAACGAACATCCAGCTCTTGCAATATCCGCCCAGGAACTGGCGACTTCTGGGGATGAACGTGCTATTGTTTTCCTACTTGAGCGTTTGCTCAACCCTGATTTAGATCTGCGTCTCAAAACCGGAGGTATTCGCGTCTTTGTGCAACGCATTGGGGATTTATTGCACATCATGTGTGATGAACCCGTTTGTCCAGCACGCGAACAAATTGCTTCACAAGTAACTGAGTTTGTGCATCAGCTCAAAATCCCTGGAATTGCTGGTGTGTGCGTCTATGGTCGCTGTGCTGGTAACAAGGAACCTTTTTGGGACTACAGTGTCGATTATAAACACCGTGAACCATTGCTAGCAGAAGTAACTCCAAAATTTGCTCCAACCTCTGCTTACGTTCATGAGCTTTTACCTTCTGAGACTGACGAACCAGTGCTGCGCCCTAACATATCTACAGAAGAAATTTACATTTTTGTCACGCAAGTGACTCAAGATTGGAGCGCAACTGTCAGAAAGCTTTTTTTAGGAACGCAGCTCTTTACAGATAACGACAAATCACAAGAAAAAACTAAAAATCATCATCAAGGACAAGCACTGAGAGTTGCCTTAGTCTGGGGTGCGTTGGGATTACTGCTGACTTTACAAACAGATTGGATCTTGGGCAAAATGTTAGCCCGCACCACACCCCCAACGTCCACGGTTACCAGCGTTTCGCCTAAATCATCTTCTACTATTAAAACATCGTATACTTACTCGGCTGAAAAGAAACAGAGAACTGCATTTTTTACGAGTACTTCTAAAGAAAAATCTTCTAAAGATGAGAGCAGTGTCTTCAATGCTTCTAAATCTACGCAATCAGATTTGGAAGCCTCTCCGTTGAAGCCAAAAACAACACCAATTGCTATTATTCTTGGAGCACGTTCTCACAAATCAGGAGCATTACTCAGGCAAATACCAAGTTTCAATGCTTCGCAATTAGATGAGCAACTCATACTATACAAACAGCGTTTAGCAAAAACAGGGCATCCACCAGATGTATTGATTATTGGCTCTTCCCGCGCCTTGAGGGGAATAGATCCTGTTGCTATTTCTAAATTTGTGGCAACTCAAGGTTCTCATAATATTGATGTTTTTAACTTTGGCATTAATGGTGCCACAGCAAAAGTCGTCGATTTTGTTGTGCGTCGAGTTCTTGAGCCGTCGGAACTACCAAAACTTATTATTTGGGCAGATGGTGCTCGTGCTTTCAACAGCGGTCGAGAGGATATAACTTTTAGCACAATTGCTGCATCACCAGGATATCAATATGTGTTGCAAAAAGCAGCCAGCACAGACCAAGAAACGGCAATGGAAGAACCTCCGGAAGGTAACAGCACTTATCAAGCTGTAGATACTTGGTTAAGTAAAGGTTTAGCTACTTTTTCCGCGACTTATCAAAAGCGTGACAATCTTAAAAATATTTTGAAACAACAATTGAAATATTTGCCTGTTATTAGCAACACAGACCAAGCAGTTACTCAAAAATCACACAGCATAAATCCAGAAGATATTCAGGTGCAAGCAGTTGATTTTGATGGATTTCTTGCTCTTTCGACTCGCTTCCAACCGACTAAATACTATCAAAAATATTCTCTAGTCTCTGGTAACTACGACAACGACTACAAATATTTTCGACTCCAAGGTGACCAAGATACTGCTCTACAAGCACTACTTAGATTTACCCAGTCTCAGAAAATAAACTTAGTGTTTGTTAATATGCCTGTAACAGCATATTATTTAGACTCAGTACGCTCAAAATATGAGCAAGAATTTCAGCAGTATATGCAAAGTTTGGCTGGTAAACCAAATTTTATTTACCAAGACTTAAGCCAATTATGGCCTAATGCAAATGATTACTTTTCCGACCCCAGCCATCTTAACCGCTACGGTGCTTACAAAATATCGAAAAAGCTTGCGAATGATCCTATGATTCCTTGGTTCAGCAAATAAATAATGACTAATAACTAATGATTAATGGCTAGAACATGAATTTTATATCCATTCTATACGGGTTATTCTTGCTGAGTGTCCTGGGAATTTATTGGTCTGTGGCACAACAAAAGTTGCGGTTATGGACGTTGCTGCTTGCTAGCCTTGTGTTTTATGTATTTTTACAAGTTCATTACATCCCGTTACTACTAGTACTCACTTTTTTTAATTTTCGTATTGCAAAAGAAATTGATGAAAAAACGATACCACATCCCCATTTTTCAGAGTGGCAATATTCTGAACAAGAATGGTATTTCGCTCAAATTGATTGGAACCATCGCCGTCTCAAGCTTTTGTGGTTAGGTATCATTTCTAATGTTTTTTTACTACTTATTTTTAAATATTTACTACCTTTATTAGAATTCTTTTACCCGAGTATTATCACTTTATCTGCTGACTATTTTAAACTGATTACCCCTTTGGGAATTTCATTTTTTACCTTTGAGTGTATTGCATATTTAGTTGATGTCTACCGTGGCGCACCCGCAACTCAGGAGTTTCTTCAATTTGCCGCATACAAGTTTTTCTTTGCCAAACTGATTTCAGGTCCAATTACTGGTTTTCACAGCTTAGCGAATGAATTCAAAAATTTCCGCTTGCTAACTCCTGATATTGTGGCAGAGGGACTATGGCTTATTGCTAGAGGTGCAGTCAAAAAAGGGATTATAGCAGACCATTTGGGAATTTTTGTTGATTTATGTTTTGGGAACTTGCAAAGGGCGGGTAGCACAGATTTGTGGTTAGCAACTTTTGCTTACGGCTTCCAGTTGTATTTGGATTTCAGTGGTTACGTGGATATTGCCCGTGGAAGTGCTTTGCTATTTGGGTTGGTTTTACCGGAAAATTTTGACTTTCCCTACTTCAGCACGAGTATTGCTGACTTTTGGCGGCGCTGGCACATCACTCTAGGAGATTGGCTGCGTAATTACCTGTACTTTCCTTTGGGTGGTTCTCGCCAAGGATTAGATCGCACCTGCCTTAATTTAATGATTATCATGCTGATTGCAGGTATTTGGCACGGTGCAGCACTGGGTTTTGTGGTTTGGGGGGTATTTCACGGATTAGCTTTGGCTGTTCATCGTTTCACTGATGCTATCAGTGATCGCTTTGAAGATCTGGAAAATTTCTGGCAACAACCATTGGGTACAGTTTTGGCTTGGCTACTTACGCAATTTATGGTTTTCACCTCTTGGATTTGGTTCCGCCTACCCAATCTTGAAGATTCCTCTTTTGTATTTCAGCATCTTTGGGGTTTTCCTGCCAATGAGCAATTTGCTCAAAAGGTATACGTTGATGCGTTAAACATAACTCAATACCAACTGGCAATTTTGCTAGTCGTTCTATATATTGCAATGGCTCTTGTCTACATTTTTAACCGAACATTGAAGTTACAGTTGATCTGGCCTGTAAAGCTTGTTTTCGTACCTTTGTGTTTCTACAGTGTTTTGTTACTCGCTCCTGAAGGCAGTTTACCTTACATATATTTTGATTTCTAAGAGAACAGGGAACAGGGAACGCTTAACAGGGAACAGGGAAAGAGTGTTTCTTTGATTTGTAGCGGTGATGCACTGATCGTGGGATGCTTTCAATAGACAGAGATTTTGATTGTTAATAAACAGATAGTTTTGCTTTATATTTTCTTTGGTAGATAACACATTCTAAAAGTTATCGTTATGTTTGTATGACTAACTTTACTTTTTTTAAAAAAAATATAAAATGTAACAAAGTATTAAGTAAGCACTTCAGTTTAAGTGAATTGATCTAAATTTATAAATGACAGGTAAATCACTGACTTACCTGATAAATAACAGTCAAAAAGTTTATCGCACTTATAACAAAAATGACCACAACAATACAACGTCGCGAAGGCGGCAACGTATGGGAGCGGTTCTGCCAATGGATCACCTCCACCGAAAATCGCTTATATGTAGGTTGGTTCGGTGTAGTGATGGTTCCTACCCTTCTGTCTGCTGCCATCTGTTTCATTATCGCTTTTATCGCAGCACCTCCGGTTGACATCGACGGTATCCGTGAGCCAGTTGCAGGTTCCTTAATCTATGGAAACAACATCATCTCTGGTGCTGTTGTTCCTTCCTCCAACGCTATCGGCTTGCACTTCTACCCCATCTGGGAAGCAGCTTCCTTAGATGAGTGGTTGTACAACGGTGGTCCATACCAGCTGGTCGCATTCCACTTCCTTATTGGCATATTCTGCTGGTTGGGTCGTCAGTGGGAACTGAGCTATCGCTTAGGTATGCGTCCCTGGATCTGCGTAGCTTACTCTGCTCCAGTAGCAGCAGCAACCTCCGTATTCTTGATTTACCCCCTCGGACAAGGTTCCTTCTCCGATGGTATGCCTCTGGGTATTGCTGGAACCTTCAACTTCATGTTGGTGTTTCAAGCAGAGCACAACATCCTAATGCACCCCTTCCACATGTTAGGTGTTGCTGGTGTCTTCGGTGGTTCACTGTTCAGTGCAATGCACGGTTCTTTGGTGACCTCCTCCTTGGTTCGTGAAACAACCGAAGCTGAATCTCAGAACAACGGTTACATCTTCGGTCAAGAAGAAGAAACCTACAACATCGTTGCTGCTCACGGCTACTTCGGTCGCTTAATATTCCAATACGCTTCCTTCAACAACAGCCGTAGCTTGCACTTCTTCTTGGCTGCATGGCCTGTCATCGGTATCTGGTTTACCGCGCTGGGTATCAGCACCATGGCGTTCAACCTCAACGGTTTCAACTTCAACCAATCGTTGATTGATTCTCAAGGTCGTGTGATTGGTTCTTGGGCAGATGTGCTCAACCGCGCTAACTTGGGTATGGAAGTAATGCACGAGCGTAACGCTCACAACTTCCCCCTCGACTTAGCTAGCACAGAAGTTACTCCTGTAGCACTTTCTGCTCCTGCTATCAACGGCTAATTCTTAATAGCCTAAGGACGCGAGACATCGCGTCCTCTACAAATGAAAAGCGCCCTTCTCGAATGAGAGGGGCGCTTTTCATTTGATTAATAGATAGGAGTCAAAAATGGATGCAGCGAATGCTCACAATTTGCAGCTCGATAATTGTGGTGACATTGAAAAAGTCAAAGCTACTGATAAATAAGGGTTTTCACGTATCGCTCTATTTGCAACATAACAACAAAGCTAAATGCAACAATTCTTATTTGCATTGATATATTGAGCATGCTAAATTACAGCAAATCCTAGGTTCTGATGGGGTTCAGCCATCAGAGGTAACGGGGAAAGTATGCCTGCGCCACGCCGTAGGCGAACGGTGAAAATCCGACACTGTCCCGCAGCTGTGATGAGACTCAAAATTTTGTCTCTAAGTCAGAATGCCCGCCTGAGGTAATAAACATAAAACCGTCTGCGAGGTACAGATGCCAAATATTCTTTTTAATTACCGTTGTGCGGTAAAAGTCGTTGTGTCTAGTATGAGTGCAATGACGACTTTGATATTGTGGAACTATGCTGTGTGTGCTGGAGAAATTGCACAACCGGAAAAAATAGCACAAAGCATAAGTCCGCCAACAAATGAACAAGAACCACCTATTGAAATTACAGTCACAGGTAAAGTGTTGAATCAGCCTGTTTTCTCTCCCTTTCGTCGAGAGGGGACAGTGAAAGATTCTACCCGTCCAGTCTACGTCATTACAGGTGAAGAAATGGAAGCGCAGGGTGCGCGAACCGTTAGAGAAGCGCTACGATTTCTCCCCGGAATCTTACCTGATGGAACAGTTGGGACAGAAGTGAACGCATTAAGCGGTCAATTTCTTCGGGGTTCTAACTCCGAACAAGTATTGATTTTACTAGATGGGAGACCGATTAATAATCTTGGTGGTGGTGGTTTTGACCTTTCAGAAATCACCACCAACAACATCGAACGAATAGAAGTTTTACCTGGAGGAGGTTCTACCCTATACGGTTCCGATGCGATTGGTGGAGTGATTAACATTATCACTCGCCGTCCGACAGAGAAAGTGACAACACAAGCGGGAGTGACTCTGGGTGCGTATGGACTCAATGAACAGACTATCCAGAATAGCGGGAAAATAGGAGATATTTCTTGGGTTGTGGGATATCACCGCACCGAAGCTGATAATAATTATCCCTTTTCCATCCCAGAAGCCAACTTTGAAGGAACCAGGAAAAACAATGACACTCTCTACAACAACTTTAATGTGAAGTTGGAGGCGAATTTAGGAAGACGCAATACTCTTGCTGTCTCAACCTTATACTTAAGCAAAAATCAAGGAGTCCCAGGAGGAGTCCCCATACCCGAACCCCAGTTTGGACAAGGTTATTTTAACTAGTTAACTGAGAGCGATCGCAAATACACAGACCAAGTTCTCACCGATTTAACTTGGAACTCAAAACTAGGAGGAGGAAACGATTCCCTAATCACAGCAAGAGTTTACGCCGATTTTCTCAACACTCGTTTTGATAGTCGTGCTTCATATTCTCAACGGTATGATAACGAGCAAACCTCTTACGGAATCCAAACGCAACATAGTTGGAAATTTGCTAAAAATCAAACCTTAGTTTATGGCTTTGATTACCGCAATGTGTCAGCAAGTAACAGTACTTTCAACTATTTGAGAAACACAGACACAACTAGTTATGACGATAGCATCTCTCAAGGAGCGCTCTTCGCTAGATATGAGATTAATTTTACTCCTAGCTTTAGTCTCAATTTAGGCTTGCGCCAAGATTTCAATAGCTTAGCAAATGGCTCGTTTACATCACCAAGTATAGGCGCAAAACTAGCACTGACTGACTCTACAACTCTGCAAGCTAACTATATCAGGAATTTCCGCGCACCAACTCTTTTCAATTTATATGCTAGGGGTTCTACTTTCGTTGGTAATCCGAATCTACGACCAGAGAATGGTGATAGTTATGATATAGGTATTGACCAGAAGCTGTGGAATTTTGGTTTGTTGCGCGTGACCTACTTCAGTAATACAATATCAGATTTAATTGCCTATAACTTTGCTGTTCCCGTAGCCACATACGAGAATATTGGCTTAGTTCGCACTACGGGAATTGAAGCTGCTTTGAATGTACAACTGGCGAAAAATGTCTATGCTTTCGTGAATTATACACTCAATGACCCACGCATTTTAAAAAGTGTCAATTCTGCTGAAGTGGACAAAGAGTTAAGATTTGCAGGTGCAGATAGTTTAAATTTGGGAATTTCTTATGAAACACCTCAAGGCTTATATGCAGGAATCCTTATGCACTCCCTTGGTTCATATCCCATCAACAATACCAACACGGAATCTTTGTCTGGGTACACAACTTTTTATTTCAAAACGCGAATTACTCTGAGCGATAACTTGGTATTTACTGGTAGTGTAGACAATATCTTGAATCAGAGATATCAGTTATTTCCTGGTTATCCTGATGCAGGAAGAGTTTTTCAAGTGGGTTTAAATGCCACATTTTAAATAGTACTAAAATACTATTTAGGAATTAATTCTTCCTCTCTTTTCTCCTCATGCCAGTCGCCTACGGAGGGAAAGCCGTCATTCGTGCTGGCTCCTCTGTGTCTTCTGCGTCCACCGCGAACTTTGCGGGAGGAACATCCACACCACAAATTCGCTCTCTGCGGTTCAAGAAAACTCTTTTTCACCAATCAGATAGGATTGCTATAACCATCAACAACCAACAACTCACAATCCCAAATTATTATGAGTGAATTTAATCCTTGGGTAACACCATTAAACCGTGTCGTTAAAGAACCTTCGCTAACAGGAGGATACATTGAATATGAAAATTTTGATTGTAGTTGCGGCGTTTTATCATCACTACTTTACACCTTATTTCAGCAAAATTGGCAACAGGTAGGGGTAGGACACATTGTACAAGGTGGCGTGTTGGAATTAGAATTTCCTACTGCACCCAAAATTTGTATTCTTTATGATGGATATCTGACAGTCGTCACAGAAAGTTGGCATCTTCACTTATGTATTGAAGCAAATTTAGGTGGCCCCCATTGTAAAACACCATTAGAATTAAGGAAACAACGTCAAATCAGTCGTGCTGCTTTTTATAGACGGTTTAATGCAGAAGGAATCGCCAGAAGTTGGGGAATTGATTTTTGGAATGGTGCAAGTGAAAATTTAATGACTATCTTCTTGCCTAATCCCTATGTCGAGGGAGAAAATTTATTACCAGAAGGTAAGCCGAACTTAGCAAAATTAGAGCTTTACGAACAACTGCGAGATATCTATGTGTTAGGTAAAAAGCCAATTCCCTTTCAAAAAAATCCCCTAAAGCATGCTTATATATCTGTTTGCACTTCTAGTCGTTGTCTTCCTTCCCAAAATTGGAAACCTACTTTTGATACACTAAAAGCAGCAGTTGAAAAAGCAGGTTTGGATGTGGAAGTAAGAACTTCTGGCTGTTTGGAAGTTTGCAAACTTGGTCCAGTTGTGTTTTATTCAGAGGATAAGACTTGGTATACTCGCGTCAAACCAGAGGTGGTTGAAACTATTGTTAATCAACATTTGGTTGAAGGTAAGAAAGTGAGTGCGCATTGCTATCCGCCAGAGTCTGTTGAAAAAAAGTAACCGCACATGCACGATTTTTGGAGGCGGATAAGTTATTGGTGTATTTTTGTGGTTATTTCTGGAACATTTTCAGATGAGAATTAGAATATTTCGTCAAGCTAAATTGTTCGCTTTTTTCTGTCAGTTTTTGTTGGTTGCGGTTTTGGCGATCGCCTGTCACACCACAACCCCTCCCACTCTACCAACAGACATCAAAGAATGCGCTCAAGCTTATAATCCAAACACCGACTACTTTCCGGAAAAAGTAACCGTCAATTATGCCACTGGTTTTGAGGTGAAATATTACAAAAACTATAAGGCTGTGACGGTGAAAAATCCCTGGCGGGATGCACAAGTTAGTTTTCAATATATTTTAGTGCAATGCGGGACACCTCCACCAACAGGGTTTAACCAAAACCAAGTTATTACAGTACCTATAAATACCGTTGTCTCTCTTTCTACGACTCATTTGCCACATTTAGCAAAGTTAGGAGTTGTAGATAAACTCATTGGTGTGAGTGATAGCAAACAAGTCAATACACCAGAAGTAGTAGAAAAATTGAAAGAAGGTAAAATAACAAAAGTAGGAAATAATGCTAGTCTCAATGTTGAGAAATTACTAGAACTGAATCCTAATTTAGTGATGACTTACGGTACAGGAGACAAACAAACAGATAATTATCCTAAAATTCAAGAAGCAGGTTTAAAAGTGGCGATAAATGCCGAATATATGGAAAATTCTCCCTTAGGAAGAAGTGAATGGCTCAAGTTTACGGCTTTGTTTTTTAATAAAGAGAAAGTAGCCCAAAAAATCTTTGATGAAACTGTCAAAAAATATCAAGCTATAGCCGCCAAAGCACAATCTGTCAAAAATCGTCCGACTGTATTTGTGGGATTCAACTTTAAAGGTATCTGGTATATGCCAGGGGGTAACAGTTATGTCGCCAAATTTTTAGCTGATGCCGGAAGTGATTATCTTTGGAATAACAAGAAATCATCTGGCAGTCTTCCCCTATCATTTGAAACTATTTTAGAACGTGCTGCCAACGCTGACTACTGGCTAAATTCCAGTCAATTTTGGAAAAGTTTAAAAGATTTACAGGATCAAGACAATCGCTACACTGATTTTCAAGCAGTACAGAAAGGAAACGTTTATAATAACAATGCCCGTGTCAATGAGACTGGTGGCAACGATTACTGGGAAGGTGGAATTAGTAACCCTGATGTCGTTTTATCCGACTTAATTAAGATTTTCCATCCAGAAATCTTACCAAATCACCAGTTAGTTTACTATCAAAAACTCAGCTAATCTATTTTTGATTTTGTCTTTTTTTTCTTTCCTTTGCGTCCTTGGCGTCTTGGCGGTTTATTTTTTCAATGCCATCTCTAAAATACAAATTAAAACCAATTTTACGAACTTTTCAACATTTCAGTTGGAAAACACTCTTCTTTCCCACACTACTCATAACATTAATTCTCACCTTCTTGCTAGACTTAGCCCTTGGCTCAGTCCACATACCCCTAACCCAAGTCATTACAATCCTACTAAACGGAGAACCAGAAAAAGCAAGTTGGACAAATATTATTCTGAAATTTCGCTTACCAAAAGCCTTAACTGCAACCCTTGCTGGTGCTGCTTTAGGCGTGAGTGGCTTGCAAATGCAAACACTTTTTAGAAACCCTTTAGCAGGACCTTTTGTATTAGGTATTAGTTCCGGTGCTTCTTTAGGAGTCGCGTTGGTGGTGTTAACAACAAGTGTCACGGGTGCGGGTACGTTGTTCAAAGATTTAGGGGTGATTGGCGATTTTGGTTTAGTTGTGGCGGCGAGTCTGGGTGCTGCAGCAGTGTTGGGGTTAGTGTTACTTGTTTCTCACCGCGTCGAAGACACGATGACGCTATTGATTTTAGGATTGTTGTTTGGCTATGCAACGAGTGCTATTGTAAGTATCTTGCTGCATTTGAGTGAAAGTCAGCAAATCCAATCATACTTGCTGTGGACTTTTGGCAGTTTTGGTGGTGTCACCTGGCAACAAATGCTAGTTTTAGCGCCTGTGGTACTGATAGCGTTGTTAATTTCGTTGATGCTATCCAAACCTTTGAATGCACTCCTTCTGGGTGAAGCTTATGCTCGCAGTCTCGGTTTAGGTGTAGAAGAAGTCAGATTTTGGATTCTTATCACTTCTTCCATCTTAGCAGGTGCGATTACCGCCTTTTGTGGACCGATCGCCTTTTTAGGTGTAGCGGTTCCTCACCTTTGTCGCAGTCTGTTCAATACTTGTGAACATCGGGTGTTAGTCCCTGCTGTGACTTTCATGGGTGCAATTTTGGCGTTAATTGCAGATTTGATCTCACAGCTACCCGGAAGTGATATAGTGTTACCTTTGAATTCTGTTACCGCTTTGATAGGGACTCCTGTTGTGACTTGGGTGATTTTGCGTCGTCAGTCTCGCACATCTTTTCCGAAATAAATGAATTGACATCCTGCTGCTCCTTATTTACTGGACATCTTCGGACGACGTGCAGCTTGCACTTACTTTGTAACAACTAAAAATCGCAATTCTGGTCAAGTCAAGACTGCTCTTGCTTTAACTTTTTTCTATAGATATGTTGACAGTACAAGGAAGCAAGTTTTGCAATATGCCTAACTTCGTTAAAATATAATAATATATTGTTTCTTTAAATCCACGCTCTTCATAAGATGGGTAGAATTCCACAGAAAAACTGCATTTGAGAGAAGTCACATACTGCTTGATTTTTGAGACTACCAATACATCTTCTTCTGCATAAGGCTGGCTATTCACCCGTTGATAAGAATAGTCATACAAATACGTCGGTGATGAAGGTTCATAGAGCAAGATAATTTTACCACCAGGTTTCAGCACCCTTACCATTTCGTTGAGAGTTTGACTAAAATCATTTTTTTCTCCAAAATGATGAAATGCTGCAAATGCGAAAATTCTATCAAATTGCTCTGCTTCAAATGGAATTTCACGGCAATTCAAAACCCATTTTTCATCCAAGTAAGTATTCAAGAATTTTTCAAGGTTATTTGTATATTGAAGATTTGAAAGTATTAAGTCACTTCCAACTACATAAGTATTTGGATACTCTCTTTTTATCAAAAGACTAGCCCAGCAATAGCCACCTCCCATTTCTAATATACTTTCATTTCCAGAAAGATTGAGCCGTGATATGAGTTTTTGGAAAGTTTTAATAGCGGGTGATCTGAAGACAATAGCATCAAACAAATCATCCTCTCTATGAGAAGTTCTCCACTCCTCAAACTTCTGATGAGCTACAATTTCTTTTTTGTCACTTTCTGTGAGAATTGTTGCGTTTATAGAGTTAAAAATTCCTTCACAGTCTTGAAAATGTACACCTTTATATAAATTCAGCATAGTCAAGTGTTATCAGGATTCAAATTTTTGGGATTGCAAAATCGAAGTCTGAAATAGGGTAGTTCTGATTTGACCCCTTGTTGATTTATCTGAGGTTGGGTGGGGATTTACGCAGTTTCTCAAAGAAATATACGTTTCTTTACATAATGTCTTGATATATCTGGTTAATTGGCTACTAGAAATTCGCTCCCACAGCACTTGCCTCGCGCTTTGCGCTAATTCCCGTAAAAAGCCGTAGGTATCTGTGTGTCCCACGGCTTTTAGCTGTCTGATACCGTTTCACTTTAAGGTTGATACAAATAGGCAGCAGAGGAGCAGAGGAGCAGAGGAGCAGGGGAGAAAGAATTAGAGACTAATCATTTGTATCAAGGATTTCGTGAAATGGTATGACTCCCTCACAAAGAGTGTATTTCTTGAGAGTTATAGCAGTTGCCAGGTAGATTAGGACATGAACTAATGAGAAAATACGGACACCACGAGACTTTCAAGGCTGTTAAGAGTTAAGCGTTCCCTGTTAAGCGTTCCCTGCTATAAGAAATACACTCTTTGTGAGTGGGTTAAGCATTACTCAAATTCACTTTGACAATCATATCGTTGTAATCCTTATCACCCCCACTTGCTAAATCTTCAAAGCCAAAGGTGTTATTTCCCAACAAACGAATATGGTCAACTTTATCTGAGTTAGCTCCTAAAAAGGAAAAATACACTGCGGGGTCGTTATTTGGATTTCCATCTAAAATTGCATCTGGCGTACCATTAGAAATAATGAATGGTGCCAAGATTGAACCAGGGCTAAGATTAGCTGTGAATGTAGCAGTTCTTTGGTTGGCCACTGTTAAGTCAATACCTGGAACACGTCGCTGCACTGCAGCTTGAGCATAACCTGCATCACCAGGACGCAAGTCCACTGTCCCGTTACCATCAAGATCTATACCACCATTCGCATCAGCTACTTGATAAAAGCCAACGAAATCGTTATTGCTTGCTTCTCTGTTTAAGACAAAGTCTGCTTTGACCTGAGTTGACACATTGCGTAAATCAATCTGTTCTCCAAAAGGATTTCCCTGAAGACCAGCACCCAGAGGTAACGATTGATTTGTTGCCTTAATATTCACTACCAGATTTTGGAAGTCAGAAGTATTGCTATTTGATGTATCATTCAAAGCCAGTGTAAACTCGCCATTCCCCAAGTTTGTCACTTTTTGCGTTAAGGGGTTGGAAAAGATGAGGTCTTTGGCAGAGGTTGAACCAGCTTGCACAGCGTCGATACTACTATTGTTGACTAAGAAGAATTGCAGGCGTGCACTTGAGTTAAATGCAAGTAGACGTGTTAAGTCAGTATTAAACCCATTGGGATTATCGGTAACGACTGAGAAAATGGTCTTGGCTCTTGAAAGTGCAGCTTGGGCATAATTTTCTGCACCAGGAGCAATACCATTAATTGTTCCTTGGTCATCGTCAACTACAAACACTCCCAGTTCATTCACCTGATTAGAATTGGCTTTGTTGAGAGTGACTTCAAGTTTTGGGTTGCTGCCTTCTAACTGGAAAATGTTGTTAGAAGTTTGTTTGAGGGTAGAAGCAACTTTGCTGCCAGGAAGGCTGACGGGGTTGGCAGGGTTGATGGGAGAGATGACACTACCAATGCTAATTGCAGCAGTGTCAGTCGCACTGCTAAAGGCAGTCGCGCCACCGTTGAGGGTTGTGTCTGCGGTGCTGCCGTTGGTACCAGTGGTCCCGTCCCAGGCACGGAAAGTCAAAGCATTGCTGATGGTGCCATTGAAGTTGGCGTTGGGCTGGAAGTAAATACGGGTGTTAGCATCAGCCGCCAATAGACGGGCGTTGGTGTTGGATACAACTCCTAAAGCTGCCCAGTTATTGCCATTGTCGGTGCTGTAGAAGAAGGTGCCGTTGGTAGTGTCAGCATTTGCGATCGCAACACCTGTGAGTGGATTGCTGTCCGGATCGGTGACGTTACCATTAGCACCCAAACTCACCAACGAAGAAACAAGCGTACCAACTGCCCCTATGGGTGCGCCTGCATTTTTGTCAATACCAGTTAGAGTGACGTTGGTGTCACGCAGGATAGGAGCATCATTGACGGCATCAACGGTAATTGCAACAGCGTCAGTTGCAATGCTAAAGGCAGTAGTGCCACCGTTAAGGGTGGTGTTCGCAGTGCTACCGTTGGTACCAGTGGTCCCGTCCCATGCGCGGAAGGTTAGGGCATTGTTGATCGAACCATTGAAGTTAGCGGTGGGTTGGAAGTAAAGGCGAGTGTTTCCATTAGCTGCCAATAGGCGGGCGTTGGTGTCGGACACAGCTCCTAAAGCTGCCCAGCTACTGCCATCATCGGTGCTGTAGAACCAACTGCCGTTGGTAGTGTTCGCATTTGTGATGGCAATACCTGTTAGTGCATTACCTGTAGATCCATTACCTGTAGTTACATTGTTGTCTAAGTCGGTGACGTTAACACCAAGACTGACTAAGGAGGAAACAAGGGTACCAACTGGTCCGGTGGGTGCGCCTGCATCTTCAACTGTGCTTAGGAAGAGGTTGGTGTCAAGCAGGATAGGAGCGTTATTGACGGCGTTGATGGTAATTGTGCTAGTGTTAACCCCAGTGCTAAAAGCAGTAGCAGCACCGTTGAGGATGGTGTCTGCGGTGCTGCCGTTGGTACCAGTGGTTTGGTCCCACGCACGAAAGGTTAGAACATTATCGATGCTGCCATTGGAGTTGCCGTTCGGCTGGAAGTAAAGACGGGTGCTTGCATTAGCCGCCAATAGGCGAGCGTTGGTGTCGGATAAAATTCCTACGGGTATCCAGCTGCTGCCGTTGTTGGTGCTGTAGAACCAATTGCCGTTGGTATTGTTAGCATTTGTGATCGCAATACCTGTGAGTGCATTGCTGTCTGGATCGATGACGTTATCACCAAGCCGGACTAGGGAGGAAACAAGCGTACCAACTGCGCCTATGGGTGCGCCTACATTTTGATTAATTGCAGTTAGGGTGATATTAGCTTCACCGAGGGTAGGAGCATCATTGACGGAATTGATCGTAATTCCTGCAGCGCCAGTTGTACTGCTAAAAGCAGTAGTGCCACCACTAATGGTGGTGTTTGCAATGCTTGTGTTGGTACCAGTGGTCCCGTCCCAGGCACGGAAGGTTAGAGCATTGTTGATGGTGCCATTAAAGTTGGCTTTGGGCTGGAAGTAAATGCGGGTAATTCCATCAGCCGCCAATAAGCGAGCGTTAGTATTAGATACCAAGTCTAAAGGTGCCCAGCTGTTGCCATCGTCAGCGCTGTAAAAGAAGTTGCCGTTGGTAGTGTCAGCATTTGTGATCGCAATACCTGTGAGTGCATTGCTGTCTGGATCGATGACGTTATCAACCGTGACTAAGGAGGAAATAAGGGTACCAACTCCTCCTGTGGGTTCACCTGCGTCTTCGTCAATCGTAGTTAGGGTGAGGTTGGTGTTATTGAGGGTAGGAGCATTATTAACGGCATTGACGGTAATTGTTGCAGTGTTAATCCCAGTGCTAAAGGCAGTCGCATCACCGTTGACTGTTGTATCCGCAGTGCTGCCGTTGGTACCAGTGGTTTGGTCCCACGCATGGAAAGCCAGAGCATTGACAATAGGACTAGGACTACTGAAGCCGGGGTTGGGCTGGAAGTAAACGCGGGTGATTGCATCAGCCGCCAATAGGCGAGCGTTGTTCTCGGAGACAGACTCCAAAGCTGCCCAGTTGCTGCCATTGTTGATGGTGTACAACCAATTGCCGTTGGTAGTGTCAGCATTTGTGATCGCAATACCTGTGAGTGCGTCGCGGTCTTCGTCAATAACATTACCACCAAGGGTCACTAAGGAGAAAATTGGGGTACCAACTGCCCCTATGGGTGCGCCTGCATTTTGGTTAACGGCACTCAGGATGACCTCAGTATTATTGAGGATAGGAGCACTATTGAGTACATATGGATACGCTTCGGTAACCTCAGCGCTTAATGCCAGTGGTTGATTTGAAATGTTGCCAATGTTGACTTCTAGGTTCCAATCACCCCCCAAAATAGCATTGCCAGTCAGGTTGGCGGAGGCGGCAACATTTGCTTTCGTTAGTTGATGTAGCTTGGTGATGAATTCTTCCCCAGCATCACCTGCAGCCACATGGCAACCATATAAGAGAAGGTAGGGAACTGGAGATAACCGAAGGTGAGAATCTGGTGAGCCAGCGCGTTGGGGAGCCAGTACTGCAGCGCTGTCTCCCTCCGTAGGTATCTGGTGAGACAGCGCTGCAGGAGGGTCTCCCTCCGTAGGCGACTGCGTTAGCGCAGCGGAACCGGAGGTTCTCCCCTCCGGGCGTCCGGGTTCCCCGACTTGTAGACGCCCGGAGGGCGGCTTCCCGAAGGGTAGCGACTGGCGAACCTGTAAGGGTGAGAACCAATTCTTGAGTTGGTCAGCGTAAAGTTCTAGAGTGTTGAGGCTGAGTTCACTATTGCCAAGGCTTAGGGTTCCCGGAGAGCCGTGAGAAACTATGTGGACATTTTCCACTCCACGGTATTGAGATAGTACCTGGGTAATTTGTACGACTCCATCTTGCTCGGGATCAAGAACAATAGCCTTGATATTTGCAACAACAAACCTAAGTAAAATATCGTAGTTGTTGACAGATGGATCAATGAAAAGAATGCCTGTAATCTTCATCTAGTTCTTTATAAAACAATATTACGTTTTAAATCTGATGACTAACCGTTCACTTATAGGAAACTAAAGGGTGGAGGGAGTTCTAGGTCTTTGTCAATCTTTCTAGACACTCGCTAACTATGAGAGTTTTGGTTGGTAACACAAGGTGAATACTCTCTGTTCAGGTATTTTTATTGCTTTGTCTTTTTATACAAAGTAAGTAGAAGCAGTTATCCCATAAATTGTTAATACCTGTTCAACACTACTTCCCGACTTTCATATTTCCGTATAAATTACTAGTCTTTAACAAAAAAAGATACTAATATTTAGTTATAATCAAGCTGGAAATATTTTGGAAAAAGTATTTTTTTTTAGTGTATAGTCGATAAAATTTACTCAGAAATATCGGCTTGTACCCCCTTTACCCCTGCCCCCCTCTTCGGTCATGTCAGAATTAATGTAAATGGCAGTTTTTCTCAAGGTTCTTAGCCCAATCCTTAATAGCGTGTTGTACTGTTACCATACGGTTCTACAATAGTCAGGCGATGCTCCAGCAGGGAGCCACCCAAAGGGCGATCGCAAAAATTTCCGATTTCTATCTCACTTGTGCATAAGTTGATTTTGCCTGCACTTAATTAATAAATAAGTCTGATTTACATAATCGGATTTTCGTCAACGTCTAAGTTTGTTCAAACTGGGAACAGGGAACAAGGAACAACTGATAACTGATAACTGATAACTGATAACTGATAACTGATAAATGACAGCCCATTCAACAGTAATTGATACCAGAGTCAAGAAAATTCTGATTTTATCAGCTAACCCAAACAATACCTCCAAGTTACGTCTGGATGAGGAAGTTAGAGAAATTCAGGCGGGGCTACAACGTGCCAAAAAGCGAGAACAGTTTGAAATCATTAGCAGGTGGGCTGTACGGGTTGATGATTTACGACGTGCTTTATTAGACCATGAACCGCAAATTGTACATTTTTCGGGACATGGTTCTGGGAGTGATGGCTTGGCGTTGGAGAATAACTCTGGAGAATTACAACTTGTTAGTACTCAATCGTTAGCAAGGTTGTTTAAGTTATTTAAAGACAAAGTAGAGTGTGTTTTGCTCAACGCCTGCTACAGTGAAGTACAAGCTGAAGCGATTCACCAAAACATAGATTATGTGATTGGGATGAATCGAGCTTTGGGCGATCGCGCAGCAATTGAGTTTGCAGTTGGGTTTTATGATGCTATCGGTGCAGGCAGAAGTTACGAGGATGCTTTTGAATTTGGTTGCACTTCGATTGATTTAGAAGGAATTCCAGAATCAGAAACACCTGTCTTAAAATCTAAACACAGCAATCAAGACAAAATTTCTTCTACGACTTCTAGGACTTCAAGACAGCGCATCTTTATTAGTTACAAGCGCAATGTCGAACCGGATGAACTTGTGGCGATGCAAGTTTATCAGCTATTGTCACAACAGCACAATGTTTTTATTGACCAAAGAATGCTCGTTGGCACGCGCTGGGTAGAATCCATTGAAACAGAACTGCGCAATACTGATTTTCTCATCGTTTTCCTTTCTGAACAATCTGTTACGAGCGAGATGGTGCAGTGGGAAATCTCACTGGCGATGGAATTAGCCCAATCCCAAAACGGAAAACCTGTTATTCTGCCAGTGCGTTTAGCATATCGAGAAGCTTTTCCCCATCCCCTCAGCATTTACTTGAACCACATCAACTGGGCATTTTGGGAAAGTCCACAGGATACGCCGCATTTGATAGAAGAGTTGAGGCAAGCAATTAATGGTGGTTCTCTAAGCATAGTCCCAAAAGCTAGGACTAATTTACTCCAGATAAGTGTACCTGAGCAATTACCCCGACCAACACCATTTGCACAACCAATGGTGTTAGAAATGCCATCCGGGACGATGAAACCTGAATCTTCGTTTTATGTGGAACGCAACGCGGACACAATTGCGTTGCAAACCATTGTACAGCAAGGCGTAACGATTCCCATCAAAGGACCCAGGCAAGTTGGGAAAAGTTCATTATTGATGCGGATAATTCAAGCTGTTCGCAAAGCTGGTAAGCGAGTTGCTTATTTTGATTTTCAACAGTTAAGTACTGCAGTACTTAACGATGAGGAACTGTTCTTCCGTCACTTTTGTTCTTGGATCAGCGATGAACTGGAACTCGAAGATAAAGTGGAGGAGTATTTTGCTCGAAACTTAACGACGATTCAGCGTTGCGATCGCTATTTACAACGCCATATTATAAAAGGATTGGGACATCCCTTGGTATTGGCAATGGATGAAGTCGATAGAGTTTTTGATACCAACTTCCGCAATGATTTTTTTGGGATGTTGCGTAGCTGGCATAATAATCGTGCGATTTATCCGAGTTTAGACAAATTGGATTTGGTACTGGTTACTTCTACCGAGCCATATCAGTTAATTGATGATTTGAATCAGTCTCCGTTTAATGTCGGGCAGATTATTGAACTAGAAGATTTCACACCAGAACAAGTCGCGGAACTCAATCGGAGTCATAATTCACCTTTGAATGCTAACTTGCTTCAACAATTGTTTCGGTTGCTTGGTGGACATCCTTACTTGGTGCGAAAAGCACTGTACTTAGTAGCCAGCGGACAAATCACTCCAACAGAGTTATTTACGAATGCTACTGCTGCTTCTGGACCTTTTGGTGACCATTTACGGCGACTGCTGTCACTGTTATATGATAAGCAAGAATTAATACAGGGGTTGCTGCTTGTTATTAATCAAAATATCTGTCCCGACAGACAAATTTTCTGGCGGTTGCAAGGTTCTGGATTGGTGCGGGCTTCCGGACAGTCTGTTCTGCCCCGTTGTCAGTTATACGCAGAATATTTCCGGGAGAATCTACATGGCTGATCCAAGCATTTACACTGTTGGTGGCACAGTACAGACGAACCGGAATGGGGTTTATATTTCCCGACAAGCAGATGAGGAATTGTTAGCACTGTGTCGAGACGGAAAATTTGCTTACGTCCTCACACCACGTCAAATGGGTAAATCTAGTTTAATGGTACGTACTGCCTGTCAATTGAGAACCGAAGGAATTAAGTCGGTGATGATTGACTTGACGGGGATAGGTACGCAAGTCACAAATCCAGAACAGTGGTATCTAGGTTTACTGATTCAGATAGAAGCACAACTGATGCTGGATACTGATGTATACTCGTGGTGGCAAGAACACGCACATCTGGGTTTTACACAACGGTTAACAGAATTTTTTCAGCGGGTGTTATTGGTTGAAATCACCGCATCAGTGGTGATTTTTATTGATGAAATTGATACCACTCTTAGCTTAGATTTTACAGACGATTTTTATGCAGCTATTCGCTATCTCTACGTCTCGCGTGCTTCTCTATCATCAGAGTTTCAACGGCTTTCGTTTGTCTTATTTGGTGTCGCAACTCCCGGTGACTTGATACGAGATCCAAAACGGACACCGTTTAATGTTGGTCAGCGAGTTGACTTGACTGATTTTACTTTAACAGAAGCAGAACCACTGGCATCAGGATTGGGGTTGCCAAGAGAGAAAGCACAGCAGGTGTTGGAGCGGGTACTTGATTGGACAAAAGGACACCCGTATTTAACGCAGCACATTTGTTGTATTATTAGCCAATATCCTCAAAAAGATTGGTCAAAAGCTGATATTGACCGTATCGTGAGTAGAAACTTTTTCGGTGCAATGAGTGAGGAGGATAATAATTTACAATTTGTGCGTGATATGCTGACCAAACGCGCACCAGACAAAGTTGCTGTTTTAAGCATTTATCGCAAAATTCGGCAAGGAAAACACCGCGTTGCTGATGAAGAACAGTCAATTACTAAATCTCATCTGAAATTATCGGGTGTGGTTAAAAGGAAGAATGGGGTGTTGAAGGTACGAAATCCCATTTATCAACGAGTGTTTAATTTAAGCTGGGTGAATCAGCACTTACCGTTGAACTTACGGGATTTCTGGGAACGTTATAAGCCTGCACTTCCTTATGTTGCCATATTGTTGGTATTTTCAATTTCAATGGGATGGATGGCATTTTATGCTGATACACAACGTTCACGTGCTGAAAAAGCTCTCACAAATGCAGAGATTTCAGTTCAAAGTTTGACGACAGAAAATCGTTTTACTTCAGGTTATGAACTAGATGCTTTATTATCCGGGTTGAAAACAGGCAAAAATGTGAAAAAATATGGTGATACTGTAAATTTAGAGAACCGCACAAAAGCAATTGTTGCTTTGCAACAGGTTGTTTACGGAGTAAAAGAACGCAATCGATTGGAAGGGCATACCAATGGCGTCAGAAGTTTGGTGTTCAGCCCGGATGGTAAGACGATTGCTTCTGGGAGTTTTGACAACACCGTGAAACTATGGAATCTCTCTGGGCAGTTACTGCATACTCTGAACGGGCATAGCCGTGAAGTCTTTCATGTGGTATTCAGCCCGGATGGCAAGACCATTGCAACTGCTAGTTATGACAACACCGTGAAACTATGGAATCTTTCAGGGCAGTTACTGCATACTCTTATGGGGCATAGCGGTATAGTCTGGAGTGTGGTATTCAGCCCGGATGGCAAGACGCTTGCTTCTGCTGGTGACAACACAGTAAGACTGTGGAATCTCTCTGGGCAGGAACTGCATACCCTTAAGGGGCATACCGGTCCAGTCTATCGTGTGATGTTCAGCCCGGATGGCAAGACGATTGCTTCTGGTAGTAAGGACAAGACAGTAAGACTGTGGAATCTCTCTGGGCAGGAATTGCATATCCTTAAGGGGCATACCGATTCAGTCAATCGTGTGGTGTTCAGCCCGGATGGCAAGACGATTGCCAGTGTTAGTGATGACAACACCGTGAAACTATGGAATCTCTCTGGGCAGGAATTGCATACTCTTATGGGGCATAGCGCTTATATCTGGAGTGTGGTGTTCAGCCCGGATGGCAAGACGATTGCCAGTGTTAGTGATGACAAGACAGCGAAACTGTGGAATCTGTCTGGGCAGGAACTCCACACCCTCAAAGGGCATAGTAATCAGGTTATGAGCGTTGTGTTCAGCCCGAATGGTAAGACGATTGCTTCTGGGAGTTCTGACAACACAGTGAAACTGTGGAATCTGTCTGGGCAGGAACTCCACACCCTCAAAGGGCATAGCAATGCGATCTGGAGCGTGGTGTTCAGCCCGGATGGCAAGACGATTGCTACTGGTAGTCAGGACAACACAGTAAGACTGTGGAATCTCTCTGGGCAGGAACTGCATATTCTTAAGGGGCATACCAGTGAAGTCAATCATGTGAAGTTCAGCCCGGATGGCAAGACGATTGCTTCTAGTAGTAGAGACAACACAGTAAGATTGTGGAATCTCTCTGGGCAGGAACTGCATATTCTTAAGGGGCATAGCGATAATGTCTGGAGTGTAGTGTTCAGCCCGGATGGCAAGACGATTGCTTCTGGTAGTAGAGACCACACAGTAAGACTGTGGAACCTCTCTGGGCAGGAACTGCATACTCTTATGGGGCATAGCAATGTAGTCAATAGTGTGGTGTTCAGCCCGGATGGCAAGACGATTGCTTCTGCTAGTTCTGACAACACAGTAAGACTGTGGAATCTCTCTGGGCAGGAACTGCATACTCTTATGGGGCACAGCGGTGTAGTCAATCGTGTGGTGTTCAGCCCGGATGGCAAGACGATTGCTTCTGCTAGTTCTGACAACACAGTAAGACTGTGGAATCTCTCTGGGCAGGAACTGCATACTCTTATGGGGCATACCGGTAATGTCTTAAGTGTGGTGTTCAGCCCGGATGGCAAGACGATTGCTACTGGTAGTGTTGACAACACAGTAAGACTGTGGAATCTCTCTGGGCAGGAACTGCATATTCTTAAGGGGCATAAGAGTTATATCTATAATCTGGTGTTCAGCCCGGATGGCAAGACGATTGCTTCTGCTAGTTCTGACAACACACTAAGACTGTGGAATCTCTTTGGGCAGGAACTGTATACTCTTATGGGGCATAGCAGTATAGTCTTTCGTCTGGTGTTCAGCCCGGATGGCAAGACGATTGCTTCTGGTAGTTGGGACAACACAGTAAGACTATGGAATCTCTCCGGGCAGGAACTGGGTATTCTGAAGGGGCATAGCAATGGCGTCAAAAGTGTGGTGTTCAGCCCGGATGGCAAGACGATAGCCTCTGGTAGTTTTGACAACACAGTAAGACTATGGAATATGGATTTGGATAACTTATTAATACGTGGTTGTGCTTGGGCTTCTGATTATCTGAAGAATAACCCTAATGTTAAAGATGATCGTCACCTTTGTGATGATGTTCTTAATAGAAAGTAGTGAGGAGGTAGAACCTCCTACTGCTAGTTCCCAGGCAAAGCCCGCGAACGATAAAAATTAGCAAGCAGAAATTATGAATGGTACTCAAGCCGTTGAGCAATCCATACCTTAATGATCGACTGTCGAGTGACACTCCCGCCGCGCCGCCTCACGATCAAGTGCTTCAATCATCCATATCGGGAAATCGACGTTGATCCGCCGCTGCTCATAACCTGGGCGGCGAACGGTGGAAAGATCAAGGTATGAAGTTACGTCCTCGCCGTTGTCGAACTTTTCGTCAAAGTCTTGGGCTTTCATATAGCTCTACCTCCTGATTTCGTGCTCGCTGTATGGTGTTAAGCTAGCTGTGCCTCCGGCGTTAACTCAAATCTTGCGCCATAATTATCGTCTGCCAAGAAATAAATTTCTTGGCTCAAAGTTCAAGTCCGTTAAAACGGACTGGGTAACTCTTTTAGTCCGTTTTAACGGACTTGAATTATTAGCCTTGAACTTGAGTTCAAGGCGTACTATGGGTAAGGTGCAAGATCTGAGCGCCCAAGGGGCGCGACTACACGCCCCCAACGAATGAAAGAAACACCATTTCCCTGTTCCCTGTTCCCTGTTCCCTGTTCCCTGTGTTTCTTAAGAGTTAAGCTAGCTGCGCCTCCGGCGTTAAGCTAGCTGCGCCTCCGGCGATCGCTTCTTTTACTATAATTTCAACAGGATAATTATATTTTCCCTTCTCTCAATTATGGAAATCACAAAAATATCCAATGAAGGACAAGTAATAATTCCCGAACCATTGCGAAAGTCTCATGGCTGGAAAGTGGGACAGGAACTGATAGCAATTGATATGGGTGACGGAATTCTTCTGAAACCAAAAAAACCTTTTTTAGAAACCACATTGGCTGATGTTGGTGGATGCTTAAAATACCAAGGCATACCAAAAACTCTTGAAGAAATGGATGATGCTATCCGTCAGGGTATAGAGGAATCATGGCATGATATCATCTAGTTTCAGATCTAAATTTGGGAATAAATAAGAATAAATACTATCTCCCAAGCGATATTGTTGCTGCTGATATATACCATTAACTAATTGACATACAGTAAAAGTAGGTTGTTTGGGATTACCGATAAATTGCAAACCACCCAAACCACGAAAATCTATAATCCAATATTCCGGTATTTCTAGAAAAGCATATTCTTCAACTTTTCTTGCATAATCATCTTGCCAATTAGTACTCACAACCTCAGCAACCAGCTTAATAGTATTACCATTACAAATAATAAGTTTTTTTTGCCAAAGTGGTTCTTGACCGAGTTTTTCTTTATCTAAAACAATGACATCTGGACGTAATGCTGTTGCTTCTGCGCGTGGATGTTTAATCAAACAAGTTTTGGGAATCAACCAGTTTAAATGAGTACGAAGAATTTCAGTATAAATTCTACCAGCAATATTTCCTGAAACTTCTTCATGAGGACCAGTTGGTTCCATGTCACGTAATTCTCCGTCAATAAGTTCGTAACGCGGATTATCCCCATACTCAACGAGAAATTGCTCGAAAGTGATAAGCTTGGGTGGGGTATAGGTCATAGTTCATATTGTGACAGCAGGTGGTTTTATTTTAGCGAAGCTATATTAATTCTTTCCCGTAGTTTTATTTCTCAAGTTCCAAACCCACTAAACTGACGCACATACAGCGTTTTTCTGTAAGGTGGGCATTGCTCACCACTATCTCAAATGTCTATCACATAGACTTTTCTGAGCAATGTAGCGCTACGATTTGTAGTCTATTCATATGAAAACCGCTGTAAGGTTCGTGAAATGTCAAAATAATATCATGAGAGATGAAAAATGAAATGAAAAGAACTCCTCCAAGAAAAACGAGCAGAAATTCTCAAGATTGCTGCTAAACATGGTGCTTATAATCTCCGAATTTTTGGTAGCGTAGCTAGAGGAGAAGAAACACCAAGCAGTGATATTGATTTTTTGATTGATTATGACTTGAATAAAATTACACCTTGGTTTCCTGGTGGCTTGGTTCAAGAGTTAGAAACCTTGTTGAATCGGAAGGTTGATGTGGTAACTACTAATTCTTTACATTATTTTATTCAAGATAATGTCTTAAAAGAGGCTATTCCTTTATGAAAAACGCTCGGATTTATCTGATTCACATTCGGGATTGTCTCAACAGAATTAAGCAATATACACGCTTAAGGGAAAGAAGTATTTTTTAATGACATTAAAACCCAAGATGCAGTTTTAAGAAATATTCAGGTGATGTGTGAGTCTGTACAAAAAATCGTCTTGATATGAATTGTCATTGCGAACGGAGCGAAGCGCAGTGAAGCAATCCCAGAAGTTTGCGATTGCTACCCTGGCGGGAAGCCCCCTCCGGGGTCTACGCTCCACTTCGTTTCGCTGCCCTCCGGGCACGCTGCGCTAACGCTGCGGACAAACACGTTTTTGCAAAATTGGATTGTTTGGAATGTCATTGAAAACTATTTGCCTTCTCTAGAAAAAACGATTGAAGCAATGGCACAGGAATTTTGGAATATTTAAGTGAGAAGTACTCCGAAACTGAAAAATCACCTTAATGCAGTATGATCGCGCAGCGTGCGTCTTCTGAGATCTTGCACCATAATTCTCGTCCGCCAAGAAATAAATTTCTACAGCGAGTAGCCCAAGTCCATTGAAATGGACTGAAATTCTTACTCAGTCTTCTTTAGAAGACTTTAGCTATTAGCCTGGGGTTTAAACCCTAGGCGGGTAATGCGACTGGTGCAGGACCTGAGTCTTCGCACGATCGCCTGTTTGTATCTGTTCTTGCACTATTGTCATTTAGCTATGACTCTGGAGGTAGAACCTCCCACCTCTGGTTCCCAGGCTCAGCCTGGGTACCAGAAAAAGCCCCCTTTTTAAGGGGGTTGGGGGATCTCTAGAAAAAGCCCCCTTTTTAAGGGGGTTGGGGGATCTCTAGAAAAAGCCCCCTTTTTAAGGGGGTTGGGGGATCTCTTCTGCGTAAGTCCTATAAATCACACTTTACATGGCATTAAACTATCCACTCTCCCCAAAACTGCCATATCTTCCTCATCCAACTCCACTGGTGTACCACTACGAATTAATTCCGCAAAATCTTCATTAGGAATCATAATAGTTAGCGTATATAAACGACCATAACCGATATTTTCAATCACATGAGTGCCTGTGGGAGGGACTAACAAACTATCTCCTGCTTTAATTCGGACTACTTTGCCATCACAACTGGCGATTCCTTCTCCTTTGAGGACAAAAAACATTTCCACCGCCAATTGATGACGATTGGGTGGTGTTTTCCCACCAACATCAAAAATTTCCACGCAACAAGTCAAAGAAGTATTAGCACTTGCGGTGTCGAATATAATCGCCAAGCGGTTTGAGTCATTGGGACTAATGCGATATGCTTGGTAATCTTTGGGAGATTTGATAACAGGAATCACACAACTAGCCAGGTACATAATTTATCTCCTTTATAGTTATCGGTGTAAAGAGTCGTGAGTTTGGAAGTGTATTTATCTCTCTATGGTTATATGGTCATACAAAGGCAAGCAAAATCACTATTCAACATTCAGCACTTTGTTGAAGTTGCGATCTGTTTGGTAATCTTTGGGAGATTTGACAACGGGAATCACACAACGAGTCGCGTACATAATTTATCTCCTTTATAGTTATCTGAGTTGTAAAGAGTCGTGAGTTTGGAAGTGTATTTATCTTTCTATGGTTATATGGTCATACAGAGGCAAGCGAATCACTATTCAACATCCAGGGCTTTGTTGAAGTGCGTTTAAGATTGCTTGCGAATCACTCACAAAGCCAAAGCACTGGTTGACGTTGTATATTGTCGCGAGCCAACAATACTCAGGAGAAGTTGTCGCAGTACAATCTTTAACTAGTAAGCAGTCGTATCCTAAGAAGTTTGCATCTTGTAAGGTAGCCATCACACATTGATCGGCATTCACTCCTGCAAAAAGTAGTGTTGTTCTGCCCAAGTTCCGGAGGATACTATCCAAAGGGGTATCCCAAAAACCACTCATACGGTATTTATCCACACGAATATCCTGGGGTAATTGTTGGAGTTCATCGACTACCGCCGCCGCCCAACTACCCGCCATGAGTACTTTAGCGCCGTTACTCGGTAAGGGATCACCTAATCCCACGCCAACACCCGTGGAGTTATAGACGTGAAGCAGATTGGCACTAATGTTGAGTAAGTCGGGACGATTTCCCCAATTCACCCAGATCACGGGTACATTTTTGTTTCGGAGTTCAGGTAATAAGATTTGTAAAGGTTGAACAGGTTTCTGGGCTGGGGTGACATCTACACCGATATGCGCCAACCAGCCATCAGGGTGACAGAAGTCGTTTTGCATATCAATGACGAGAATGGCAGTTTTTGCCAAGTCAAGGCGCAGGGTTTTGGTTTCTGTTGATAAAATAACGGGTTGTGGGATCTGGGGAGGACGAGTGATATCTGCAAACGTATGGTTTACTGCCCATGCGTTTGGTGCAATTCCTAAATTCCGAACAGGTATATTCATAGATTGCTACACCCAACACCATCCTTTATTTTGTAACTTGAAAATCTCCTAAATGTTCTATTACTTATACTTAATCAAGGTTTAAGCCATGAACTTTACAATTCAAAATGTTTTAATTACCACTGTTGATGATTATGCAACTGTGGATGTGCAAGTCGTAGATGGGGCGATAGTGGCGATAGCGAAGCGCTGCTGCTTTCAGCAGAACGCACCCAGTCTAGAGGTTATCGGTACGGCGATTAACGGTGAAAACAAACTCCTGTTGCCAGGATTTTTCAACGCCCACAGCCACTCCTCTGAAATGTGGCAACGAGGTATCATTCCACCGCTTCCTCTAGAATTATGGTTAGCACAACTTTACGACTTTGCGCCTCTTGATCTAGAAAAAGTTTACCTTAGTGCTTTGGGAACGGCAGTGGAAACCCTGCTTTCCGGTGGAACGAGTGTGGTGGATCATCTCATCCTCATTCCAGGCAAAGAGTTGGAAACAATTGCAACCGCCGTTCGTGCTTACAAAGAAGTTGGCATTCGTGCTTTTGTCTCTCCTCTAATTCAAGATGAATCCCTGACTGCTGGGATACCATCTGGAGAAACTAAGCAAAATCACGAGCCTTATTTTCGCTCAACTCAGGCGACACTAGAATTAATAGAAGAAGCTGTCAGACAGTTTCATCGCCCAGATGAGGGTATCAGTATTTTAGTTGCCCCCACAGGAATACAATTATGTTCTGATGCTTTGTTCCAAGGATGTATTGAGTTAAGCGATAAGTACAATCTTTGCCGTCACTCCCATCTACTGGAAACCAAAGCGCAAGAGAAACTCGCGCAAGAAAAATATGGCTGTAGTGCGGTTGAACATCTGGGGCGGATTGGTTATTTAGGCGATCGCACATCCCTTGCCCATTGCATTCACTTAACTGACACCGATATCACAATACTCGCCGAAACTAAATCTACAGTTGTCCACAATCCCTTAAGTAACTTGCGTATAGGTAGTGGTATCGCGCCGATTCTGAAATATCGTCAAGCTGGAGTCAACGTCACTTTTGGTTGTGATGGTGCATCTAGCAACGATTCCCAAGACTTACTAGAAGCCATCAAAATAGGTTCAATATTGCACAATATCACAGATTTCGATTACCAACACTGGATTACACCTCGTCAATCAGTGGAGATGGCATCTTTGGGTGGTGCAAAAGGACTGAACATGGCTGATCAACTCGGTTCCCTAACCGTCGGCAAAAAAGCCGATTTGGTGATGTATGACCTCACCAGTTTATCACTACTACCGCGTACAGACCCGATTGGCTTATTAATTCTTGGTCGTCCCACCAATGCGGTAGTTAGTGTCTGGGTAAATGGTAAGCAGGTAGTCGGTGATGGCAAAGTGACTACTATTAACGTGGATGATTTGCGTCAACAATTATTTGATCACAGTCAGTGGGATACAAAACGCAAGTCTGAGACTGTTGCTCAACTTGAAGCTCATTATCGTACAGTCATGGATTTATTGTAGTCATAGGTGCGGCGTTCCGCTCCACAGGTTTTCGCTCTTTGGAGGGAATAGGGAAATTTTAATTCCTGTTAAGCGTTCCCTATTCCCTGTTCCCTTTCAATTTGAAATTATCCCAGTGTATTTTTATTAGTGCGTTGACGAAACAAACCTGTCATACTTACACCAGTAATCAATAAACCGATTAATCCTAAACCATTCAAAAAGGGATAAATTCCTTGTAGATTCAAGACTTCTAGGCTATGGATTTTGATCAGAAATACAGCTAACTCATGCTGGTGGAACCATTCATTGATAATAGTGTACGCCATACCAGTGAGCACAGTCAGAAATAATGGTAGGCACAAAATAATGGCAATCTGGCGATGGTATCGTCGGAAACTACGTAGCATTACTTTTAGTAAAATTATCCTTTCTACAACTGATCATTAATAGGGATCAATAATCAAAATTATGCCAAAGTAGCCATCATGAACTGCCTCACCAGAACACATGAAAATACCTCTTAACCTGTTCCCTGTTAAGCGTTCCCTATTTTCAAGTCAGTTTACCCAGATTGTTGTATTTTTCCATAACCAACTTTCCAATTATCAGGCTGGTTTAACTCATCTTTCTTACCTTGAGAAATCAACCATACAGCAGCCCGAGTATGGAATAATGCCTTCATCAGGTAATATCCTGGCTTAGCATAAACGCCTTCAGCAACAGTCGTGCCAGCAAAAATAAGTTCTCCGCAGAAAGTGCCAGTACCATTTATAGTGACTGTGAACAGCTTATCAGTGAGATTTCCACCAGGAATCATAAAAATTGCGTAAACGTGATGTTCACCTCGCCAAGGCTCAACTATGATTTTCTGAGGATGTGTGTAGAATCTTTCACCTGTTCCTCGAATAACATTTGATTCCTGGCAAGTGAGAAGGTTCGGTAGCCTTGAAATAGTAGTCCAGCTAAGAACAATGATTAAGCTCAGGGTAAATAAAACGTAAGTAATTTTACTTTTAAGCATTCGTACTTTTAGAACTACGTGTTTAATGGTAACTGATTTTGTATTGTGTGGCGATCGCACGTGCGCTTTATATATAGTTCACTACAATTGACGGATATCCAGGATAAACCGAGACGCTTTACTTTGGTTTGGTGTTTTCAAAAAGCCGATAGCGTCATTCCCGATGTTGTTTGGGCAACTCATGAGCAACATGTCAGCTTTCATTTGACTCAAACCACATATAAAGTTATCACTTTAAGGGTGAAAGATTAGCATCAAATAGAATCAAGTGTAGAGTCCCCTGGCAAAATTTCAGAAAGTTAAAACTAACCTTTGTTGTCCTCTTCTGTACTTTTACGAAGATCGATATACTGCTTACCTAAATCAGTGACTTTTACGTAATCGGAAAGGTTATTATCTTTATAAGGAATGTCACGAATTCTACCAACATCTACATATCCTATATCTTTCAGGTGAAAAATTTCTTTTTCTAGATTATCATTCATTTCATAAGAACCAAAGTTACCCCCAGCCAGTTTCTTGAGAGTCTCAAACATAGATTTGGACATAGATATCAAAACTAGCTTGTCAGTTCTTGCCTTTGTGGTAGAGAGTTTTTTTCCAATTGAATTTATTTTGCTATCTAGCTTTCCTCTATCAAAAGTCAATGCAATAACCTCATCAAGCTGAGGAATAAGAAACAGTAGTAATGCAATAGCAATGATTGCTACAAAAAGAAGTGGAGTCGGTTGTCTAGAAATTAACAAAATAAGCAAAACTCCTTCGATAACTGCAATACAGATAAACGCTGCCCACCATTTTGCTGAATAATCTTGAGCCACAATTTCTCTCCTGATAACTCTCAGTCTCAATGATTCCTGTTGAATGAGTTTAATTATAATTGCTCTTTATGAAAGGTTTCTATCTCGATCACAGGAGGTTTTAATTCAAAATCATGATTTGCAACCTAGCATAGAATATACTGATTAACAAACAACAATTTGATCTGTAGATAACAAAAATATCTTGAATTCCCAGTTATTGTGTATAATATTAATTTACAGATTTTTTTAAAGAAAGTAGTTCATCCGGAACCAATTAAATGATTAATAGTCAGTATAAATCTGTATAAAAGCTTGTATAGTATCAATAGATAACATAATTCTCCCCAGATTGAAGAATTATTTTATCTCATTAACTTTATTATCAAAATACTAAATTTAGTGGCTGGGTATAGCGTCAACTGCATTGTCCAATTAAAACTAGAAGTAAGTACTGTATTGCACAAGTTCGCAACGACTAACAGCTTCTTTCCTTGAGTTTCATATGGTGTTTGTAGGGGCTTATAAACAACGCTCTTATCGCTTATTTCAAAAGGGCTAGCCAAATAATCTCAAAGAAAAGCGTTATGAATTTATGAAATGCTGTACTAAGCGCAAATACCTGGAACCCTAGACTTTGCTAAAGATTAATGAAATATCACAGCATTGATGAACTCCTGAACAATAATCAAGCTTGGGTTGCAGAAAAACTGGCTTTGAACCCCAACTATTTTGAACAATTAGCCACCGGACAAAAACCCCCCTATCTTTACATTGGGTGTTCTGATAGTCGTTTACCGCTAACCAACTTTACACGCACAGAACCTGGAGAGTTATTTGTCCATCGCAACATTGCCAATCAAGTGTCCCTAACGGATATTAACTTTTTAGCCGTTTTGGAATACGCAATTTCTCATCTTCAAGTTCAACACATTATTGTTTGCGGTCATTACGGTTGCGGTGGAATTAAGGCGGCGCTAGAAGGAAAAACCATTGGAATCATTGATAATTGGGTGAATCCGATCCGAGAAATCTACTTACAAAACCAAGACGAAATTGATGCTTTGCTCACAAAAGAAGAACGTCTAAATCGTCTAGCAGAAATCAATATTTTGGTACAGGTTAAAAATCTATACCAAACTTCTATTATGCGTAAAGCACTTTATGATCAAAAAGCACCAGTGATTCATGGTTGGGTACTGGATATCCGAACAGGATTAATCAAAGACTTGCAAGTCTCAACGAAACAATGGGAATTACGCCCACCAACCTTGGTTCTTGAGTCCATACCTTCTCTGCCTGATTTTAAATTTATGAATGGGGATTTGGACTGTTTCTCTCAAGAGGCATGTTAAGGTATGGTGATCTGTAGTTATAACTTACGCATGAGTTACGAAAAAACAAGACTGTGAGATTGCTTTCTTACGTCGCAATGACACAACTACGTTATTTTTGCGTAAATCCTGTAACTAATGATTTGCAATACCTGTTTTTCTAAAAGGGTGTACAATGCGCGAACCACAGATTAAGATTGATCCGGGAACTCTGTTGTTAATAGTGTCTGTCCTTCTACTGTTACCTCTTTTGCTGGCTGGTTTCGTCTTTCAATAAGCTATTTGGAACGACTATGACTGCAACAAAATCATCTGCTAATCTACCAATTTTGGAACAATTCCGGACAGGATTACCCAATATTTGCGGCTGTGAGGCAGAAATTAATTCTGTGGTTCAGCAAGATAACCCTGTATTTCTCAACACCACCAATCTCCGCCTAGAAAATATCACGGCTGGGTTTGCTTGTGCTCTCCATATGCATCAACCCAGCATTCCTGCGGGTGCTCACGGGGAAATTATCAGCCATCTCCAGTATATGTTTGAACATCCCCATCAAGGAGATAACCATAACGCAGAACCATTTGCCTGGTGTTATAGCCGGATGGGCGATTTTATTCCCCAACTTATATCCGAAGGTTGCAATCCTCGAATTATGCTCGATTACTCGGGTAATTTGTTGTGGGGGTTACAACAAATGGGACGAGAGGATATTATCAATAATCTCAAACGTTTGACTTGTGACTCTCAATATCAGCCTTACGTCGAATGGTTGGGAACAATGTGGAGTCATGCGGTTATTCCTTCCACACCAATTCCTGACATTAAACTCCAAATTCAAGCTTGGCAACATTACTTTGCAGCCATTTTCGGCTATGATGCCCTACAGCGCGTGAAGGGCTTTTCTCCCCCAGAAATGCACTTACCAAACCACCCGGATACTTTGTTTGAATATATCAAAGCTCTCAAAGAATGCGGATATCGTTGGTTGATGGTGCAAGAACATTCTGTAGAACGTCTGGATGGATCGGGTTTACGTCATGAGGATAAATATATTCCAAATCGATTGCTTGCCCGCAATTCTAAAGGTGAAACCATCAGCATTACAGCATTAATCAAAACTCAAGGTTCCGACACAAAGTTAGTGGCTCAAATGCAGCCTTATTTTGAGGCGAAAGGAAGAAGTCAACAGCAAATTGGTAATGTTAAAGTTCCCTCGCTTGTCACTCAAATTGCTGATGGGGAAAATGGCGGCGTTATGATGAACGAATATCCCCGCGATTTGTTGAGAGTCTATTATGAAATTCGCGATTCCGGAAACAATCATTCAGGAATTGTCGCACTCAACGGTACTGAATATTTGGAATTAATTGAAGCTGCTGGTGTGAATCCAGATGAATATCCAACCTGTCAAGCCGTACAGCAACACAAAATTTGGCAGCGAGTAGAACCAGGAAATTCTACACCAGAAGCTGTGGAAAAAGCAATAACAGAATTAAAGGAAACAGACCATCAATTTCACATGGATGGTGCTTCTTGGACGAACAATTTAAGTTGGGTTCAAGGTTACGAAAATGTTTTAGATCCAATGAATAAACTCAGTGCTTTATTTCATGAAAAATATGATTCATTAGTTCAGCAAGATCCTTGCGTGACACAGAGTTGCGATTATCAAAGAGCATTACTGTACAACTTGTTATTGCAAACAAGTTGTTTCCGATATTGGGGACAAGGAGTTTGGACTGACTATGCTCGCGAACTCTATCAACGAGGTGAAGCGCTTTTGGGAGTGGATTGAGCAACAAAGGGGTGTAGGGGTGTAGGGGTGTAGGGGTTGTATGGTGGTAGGGGAGAAGAGAGATTTTTCTAGCCCCTAAGAGGGGCGCACTCTCGGATGTGGTGCATCCCTGTCCCGGAACCAAAAGGGTTCAAGCCCTCACCAATAACTCTTACCCCTTACACCCTTACACCCTTACACCCTTACACCCTTACACCCTTACACCCTTAGTTGTTGACAGCGCTTTTCATTTGCACAAACCACATGGTGTGGGAGCACATCATTGCAATGCTCCCATACCATTTCACAAAAAGTCTACAAACAAAGCTGGGGAAATCTGATTAGGCTTTCCCCTAGCTTTATTCATAATCCTGATGTCTCCAAACTTATTAAGCTTGCAGTGCCATGTCGCCTTCTGTTGGCTCTGCTATTATCCAGGCGGAGTAGACATCCTCAATAAATTTTTTGTGATTCTCAACTCCTTGAAGGCTGTTTGCTTGTACTTTTAAGGTGGTTAAATAGACTCCATGCAGTATTTGATGTCCATAACCAATAACTTGACCTATCTGCCCTGTGATTTGATGTTGTGCGTAATCTCCAATGTTCAGCATATTAATAACTCCCTGACGTGAAAGGTTTAGTGACTTGTTTTTTACTGTTTCTGCACGTTAGGTGCGATTTGGTGCAGCATGATGCAAAATCGCTCTCTTTATTAGTGCTGCGTTTTTAGTGCTAAGTCCGGATTATTTTCGATCTTACACTTGGAAAAACCACAAAGCACCCTTACGAAAAACTTCGCAACACTATCAAAGCGGTAGAAATTAAGCTGCAATTTGAGGTTTGCTCTCTATTGAGGGCATGGTTTGAGCTAGTAGATGTGTGTAGATTTGAGTCAGGCGGGATGCAACACTATACCAACTAAACGCAATCTCTACTCGTTGTCTACCAGCTTCACCTAATTGATCTCGCCAATTTGGGTTGAGCAAAATCCGGTCAATAGCAGTAGCAAAAGCGACTTCATCTTTAGGGGGAACGAGTAACCCAGTCACTTCAGGTACGACTGTAAATTGCAGCCCCCCAACATCACTAGCCACGACTGGAGTCTGACTAGCCATTGCTTCTATTGCAACTAAACCAAAAGGTTCGTAGTGACTAGGTACAACACAAACATCTGCTGCTGCATAGTAGGAGGGAAGAACAGCCTCATCTAGGCGACCTGGAAAGGTTATACAGTCTTCCAATCCGAGTTCAGCGACAATGCTTGCGATGCGATCGCGCTCGATCCCATCACAATGACCTGGACGATAACCACCTCCAATAACAAGTTGTAGGTTAGTATGACCCCGCAAACTAGATTTTGCAACGGCTCGTACTAATGTTTCAATTCCCTTGCGTCGATCAAAACGACCTACGTAGAGAATCATCCTAACATCAGGTGCAATTCCCAACTCCTGCCGTGCGGCAGACCTTTGAATCAACCCAAACTTATCGATATCAGTCCCACAGGGGATGACTTCGATTTTTCCTTTAGTGGAAACGAGTCTTCGCATATGTTGCTGTTCTTGAGGACTTGTTGCAACAACCCGATCTACACTTTCTAGACAGGCTTTCTCAACGGCTATTCGCTTGCTAGCAATTGCTGGAATCTCAGAGATAGCATTGTACTTGACTGTTCCTAAAGAGTGGTAAGTATGTAACTGAATTAATGGTTGCTGTTTTTTGAGTTCCATACCCACCCACGAGGACAACCAATAGTTAGTATGAATCAAAGGGTACTGAAATCCTTGCTCCTGCTGGAATGCCTGAAACTCTGCAATAAATTCTGGTAGATGCTCGAATAAGTGATCTCGCCCTATAAACTCAGTAGATCCAGTCTTCAATCGGATCGTGCGACATAATGGTCCATGCTGCACTATCGTAGCCTGCTGTGGACTACTTTGGCGGGTGAACATATCCACCTGCCAACCTTGCTGAGCAAGTGCATAACCAACTTGACGCACATAGACATTTTGTCCTCCAGCCTCTTCCTGTCCAATTTCTGCAGCAGGATCTCCATCAACAGAAATTAGAGCTATGCGATGTTTTCTCGTCGGTAACATAGTTGAACTTCACCATATAGCGATTTTTCCTGCCTCAACAGACCGGAAGAAAAGGTAATATGGTCTTTTCCTCGTAGTCAAGGGCAGGTACAACGAAGCGCACAGATACCAGCCAAGGACACTGACGAGAATAATGCATTACTGATAAGAATGCGGCTCGTTCAGTCTCCTCTCAATGCCGACGAAGTTAGCTGACGGGCTAGGACTGAGAGATGTCCCTCTCACAGAACAGAAGAAAGAAAAAAAAAGACAGGAAAAAAAACCGGAGTAATTTTGTCTTTTTTCATTCTTCATTTTTCATTCTTCGCTCTCCTATGAGATTAGCCCCAAACTTGGTTCCTCCGCTCCAGGCTTACCCCGATGTAACAAAATGTTTTGGGCAATCCGTGGATTAGGCAGACTCATGTAAATTTGTTAATTATTGTATCTGTAAATGTAACTTAAGTCAACCTCTTTGTGAAATTCATTTCTGCAAACTACAAGCAATCATGTGCTCTCATGATGTTCCATTGCAAGTGTATGCAAACACTTAACAGCATTATCTGGCGGTATCGCCAAGTGAAATGATTAGGTACATATTGCGTTTTAGGGTAATATTGCGTTCTTTGTATAAACGTTATCTCCGATTATATATTCGTTGTAGAAAAAAAGTAAGCATGAAACATAAGTTAATAAAACGATATATTTTTTTATCAATCAAAACTTCATGTATCATTTGTGGGCAAAGATCTCTGAGTATTGGTTAAGTAACTCGGCACGATAAAATCAATGTATGTTGAGTTTTGTAACAACTGTGGAATGACATATTTTTTGGCTATTTATAGCAATCCGTGCAGGAGTTGTGAAATTACTCATTGAGGTAGGGAACGCTTAACGCTTAACGCTTAACAGGGAAGAAGAATCTACAAATTTACTTTGTTTTTTCACAAATGAAATAGGACTGCTATATTTATTTGACATTTTGTTACAGAAGTTGATTTTTTAATGCCGACTTACTTACTTCACCACAATAATTTTGAAAGATTGCGTTCTTCAGAGTCCCGATTTCTTGAATAAACCGGGATTCTTGATACATATAAGGGGTCTTCTATTTAATTACATTTACACCTTTCTACTTATGGTGCTTTGAACGTAAATAGTCCACCGTTTTGAACAGGTAAGGAATAGGCAATCTGATCGCGCCCCGCAGATCCATCGCCTGTAAGATTGCTGAAAAATGTTCCACGATGTTCTGGGGTTACTTGAATAGTTACATCATTTACGCCAGACGGAAAGGTAGGGAGAAAGACTTCAATTTTTGCATACAACTAGTGATTCCTTCTGCCGTACCACTACTATTTGGATTTGAATAAGGATAGGGAGGTGGATAAAAGACAGGGGGTAAAGTCTAGCAAACGAACGAAAAATAGGTTAAAGCTCAAAAATGTTACTATGTAAGGATAGTTCAAATATGCGGTTGAAAGATTTGAGCGAGACTTTTCGTGATGAACTTAGAGACCCTGAGTTTGCTGCAGGGTATCTTCACGTAGCAATGGAACAGAATGATTTGAATACCTTTCTTATAGCACTTAGAGATGTTATACAAGCGAATATAGATAGAATCAATTTGCGAGTTGCAGAAGTAGAGAAGCGAAAACCTTAAATTATTTGTTCGCTAGGATTGTTTCGGGAGTAATTGCTTATGGCACTTTCAACTCAGGTATCTTTCAACAAGACATTAGAGGAGTTTCTGAAACTACCAGAAACCAAACCAGCTAGTGAGTATCTCGACGGTCACATTTACCAAAAACCAATACCCCAAGGAAAACATAGCATTCTCCAAACAGAGTCAGCATCGGCAATCAATCAGCTTGGTAAACCAAAAAAGTTAGCTTTAGCATTAACTGAGTTACGCTGCACCTTTGGCGGACGATCGTTAGTTCCAGATATTGCGGTATTTGAGTGGTCGCGCATCCCGACTGATGAAGATGGGGAAATCGCCAACAGATTTGAAAGCTACCCTGATTGGACTATTGAAATCCTATCACCTGACCAATCTCCTAACCGTGTCATTAATAAAATTATTTTTTGTGTCAATCAGGGGACAAAACTGGGTTGGTTCATTGACCCTGATGATAAGTCGGTAATGGTATTTCAACCGAATCAATTACCTGAAGTCAAATATGATACTAGCATATTACCCGTCCTTGATGTCTTGAGGGATTGGCAGGTTTCGCCTGCCGATATATTTGCTTGGCTAAAGGTAGTAAAATAACTTTCCTTACCTCTGTTGAAGCATTTTGTTGATTGAACTTTTACTGTATGCATGGTAATAAGACTCACAACTATGGAAATAGTAGATTTCAGCTTTAAAACCGAATCATGTAAAGAATTTAACAAATGACATAAAGTTTTACAGTCGGAAAAGGTCGGAAAAAAGTCGGTTTTTGTTAGTAAATTTACGTAAACAAAAAAATATAGAGTCGATGGTGCGAAGATACTATATAGGACTTACGCACAAGTTACGAAAGAACAAGATTGTGAGATTACTTCCTTACGTCGCAATGACGCAACAGTGAAATTAATCTGTGGCGAGTTGCAGATGTCTCTCAGCCCGGATGGGTGAATCATCTTAGTTTGATGCCATGCCAAACCACCCCTAAAACCATCCTTAAACATACACTCAATCCAAGAACGCATTGAATAAGCTGTTGGACATTTATCTTGCATGTTAGCTAAAAGTAAAACTCTTGTGCTGTGGGCATCTTGCCCGCCCTAATTATGCAAATTAAAAGTACATTAGCTTACCAACAAGCATCCGCCACTTCTGGAGCTAAATCCGTGACAATCAGCCAAGGATCTATATAATCGGGCTCCCAACGTCCTAGAAGTGTGCATTCAATTGCAGTAAAATTAATAGGTTGGAAACCCGAGTTTTTTATGAAACCGGGTTTTTTACTACCTTTACTGACCTGCAGCAATTTTTCTTTGTAAAATAGAAATCCGCTCTTTCGCTCCTGGGTGGTCACTCAAAAATGTTGGTGTGGAACGCTGACTCACCAATTTACTCAAAAACGCAGGCATAGCATTGGGGTTATAACCTGCCCTTTCTATATACCGCAGTCCTTTATCATCAGCTTTGTATTCAGCGTCACGACTGTTGGGTAAGTCTACAGCCAGCTTATAAGCCGCACTCGCTACAGTACTGCGGTCTAACCCAGCCAACGAGGCTGCACCTTGAGCGAGTTGCGCTTGTCTCAACTTGTTGATCAGGTCATTGTTGCAAATGTGACCAATTTCATGACCCAAAACTGCTGCTAACTGATCTTCATTATCCACTGCATTGAGCAGTCCAGTATGGACGTAAACATAGCCACCTGTGGTTGAAAAAGCGTTAATGCTTTTGTCTTGAACCACAGAAAAATGAAACGGATATTCAGCACAGTCACTAGCTGCAGCCACTCGTTGACCTATGCGGGTAACCTTCTCGTTGGTAGAGATTCTGTAATTGCTGCGTACTTGTTGGTCAATCTCACGACCCAATTCAACTTTTTGCTTTGCTGACACATTAGACAGTTGCAGAAGCTGAACTCCATTGAAAAGTAACTGAGTCCAAGGAACTGCACCAACTGGCGTAGGAGTGATTAACCCGATACCTATAGTAGTTGCCAAGCCTGCAAGAAAGAAGGCAAAGTTTTTACGCAATGTAGAAAAGCGAGAAAATATCATAGTTGAAAGTTATGAGTTATACAGTGAAAAAAGTTTGTATAGTGTTTTAGTTAAATGTTTCTCTAGCTAAAATATAGACTACAAAGCAGTTTAGGAAGACATCACTAGGGAGGAATTTTATTTGTCAACTAACACGTTTTTGAACTAGTAATGCAATATTGATACTGTTGTCTTCTATCTACAGACGTATTCACTTCATGAATGTTCCATAGTTGCAAGTTGAATTTCTAGCTATAAAACTATCATTTAAGTATACTTTCCTGATTAAATGTTGTGTTATATTGTTGATTGATTAGTCAATCAATCCATGATTATGCCTCCACGCGACGAGCAAGACTTTGAAAATCGGCGACAGCAGATTATTGATGGTGCTTTGCAGGTCTTTTCTACAAAGGGTTTTGAGAAGGCGACTAACAAGGATATTGCCGCAGCAGCAGGAATTGGCTCACCTGGGTTGATATATCACTACTTTAAAGATAAAAACGACTTGTTTGGGCAGGTTATTGAGCAACACCTACCAGTACTGCAACTGCTGAACCGCCATGAGGATGAGATTATGACCAAACCGCCAAAGGATGCACTCATCATCTTTGGTAAAGCGTTTTTGGCAGCTTTGGAATACTCAAAATCTATCGCACTTATGAAGCTGCTGCTGAGTGAAGCGTTCCAGCGACCAGAGGTGGCAGATATGTTCAACAATGTTGGACCGAGTCGTTCAATAGCTTTCTTAACTCAGTACCTGAGAAAGCAAATGTCAGTCGGAGTCATGAAACCTATGAACCCAGGCGCAGCGGCTCGCTGTTTCATCGGTTCCCTTATTGTTTATATTCTCACGCGTGAATTATTCCGACAACCTGATGCCCTGGAGATTAGCTCTGATACGATGGTAACAACTGCTGTTCAGGTGTTCTTACAGGGTATAGAAATTTCTCCAATAGATAATAACCAAGCTTGAAAGTAATTTTTCTTGTGTATAGTTGATTAACCAGTCAATCAAGTTTTAAATTTCCAAAATTTCTCACCACCCACGGAGTTGTTATGACACAAACGCCGACCGAACCTTCCCAAGACTCTAAACAAACTAGCAGCACTCTTGTCAAAGAAAAAGAGCAATCATCCCAACCTCAGCCATCTCCACAGAAGCCGCGACGACGTATCCCCAAACCAGTGGTGATTTTGGGGGCGATCGCACTCCTCGCAGGGCTAGGATACGGAATTTATCGCGTATTTTTTTATCAACCAGAGCCTAGTGGTCTATTTTTAAGTGGGCGTATTGAAGGTTACGAAACCGATGTCTCTGCCAAAACAGGTGGTCGAATTGCCAAAGTTGCTGTTAGGGAAGGAGATATCGTTAAACCTGGTCAGTTATTAGTGCAAATAGACGACTCCGAATTGCGTGCTCAACTGCAGGGAGCACAAGCCAAAGTGCGTTCCGCCCAGGAAAGTTTGAGGCGTAGTCGCCAACAGTTACCCATCTTAGAAGCCGAACTCGAACAAGCCAATTTAACCACGCAGCAAGTTAAGCAAGAAAGTCAGGGGAAAGTCTGGGAAGCTGAAAAGTCTGTAGCCGCAACTCGCGCCCAGCTTGTTCAAGCTCAGGCAAATCTGAAGCTAGCACAAGTTAAACAACAACGGTATAAAAACTTATTTACCCAAGGCGCTGTGTCAGCCCAAACCCAGGATGAGTATGATACCACTGCACAAACGGCTCAAGCGAACGTTGATGCTGCAAGACAACAAGTTCAGTCGGCTCAAGGAATCCTCACCCAAGCTCAAGCCACTCTGAACAATCCACCAATCAAAGCAGCTGCAGCACTACAAATCCAGAAACAAATTGCTCAAGCCGGCACTGATATCGCAGTAGCACAAGAAGAAGTCAGCAACGCCCAAGCAACACAAGCCCAGACTCAAGCTAACTTGAACTACTTAGTCGTAAATAGCCCCTTATCCGGTAATGTCATCACCCGTTCCGTTGAACCAGGCGAAGTCGTAGCAGCAGGCGCACCACTGCTAACAATCGTCAATCTCGACAATCTTTACCTGCGTGGCTTCATCCCCGAAGGAGAAATCGGCAAAGTTAGAATTGGTCAGTCAGGACTAGTTTACTTAGATGCACTTCCCAAACAACCCCTACAAGCAACAGTCACTCGCATAGATCCCAAAGCCAGCTTCACCCCAGAAAACACTTATTTCAAAAAAGACAGAATCACTCAAGTCTTTGGCGTAGAACTCACCTTAAAAAATCCCCAAGGCTTAGCAAAACCAGGAATGCCCGCTGACGGACGAATTGTTGTACCAGAAACACAGCAAAAACGTGCTTCTACTCAATTTTCCCTACCGTGGAAATTCTGAAATCTCTGTTTTTTCTTTCCTCTTTCTTTCCTCTGCGTCCTCTGCGTCTCTGCGGTTCGTTAATATGACAGCAACTCTCCAAACAAACCCTCCACAAAAACGTACCAACTCCCCCGTCATCTCCATCCGAGACTTACGACACAGCTACAACAAACAAACTGAAGCCGTCGCCGGTATAAACATAGACATTTATCAAGGCGAGATTTTTGGACTGATTGGACCTGATGGAGCAGGCAAAACCACCACATTTCAAATTCTCTCAGGAGTCATGCCACAAACAAGCGGTATCGTCGAAGTATTTGATTCCAAACCTTGGGACGTGCGCCTGCAAATGGGCTACCTGACCCAACGCTTCAGTTTATACCAAGACATGAGCATTGAGGAAAATCTGCGTTATGCAGCAGGTTTACGCGAAGTCAGTGACACGGCTTTTAAAAAGCGTAGCGAACACTATTTAAACTTACTGGACTTAGCACAGTTTAAACAACGTTTAGCTGGACGCCTCTCTGGTGGAATGAAGCAGAAACTCGCTTTGTGCTGTGCGCTTATTCACCAGCCGAAAATTTTATTATTAGATGAGCCAACAACAGGTGTCGATCCAGTATCGCGCCGCGAGTTTTGGGATATTTTAGCGGAACTTGCTGTGACTGAAGGAATGACAACAGTTGTTGCTACGCCTTACTTGGATGAAGCAGAACGCTGTTCCCGAATTGCTTTAATGTATGATGGCAAAATTCAGCAGTGCGATACACCAGCTAAGGTGAAAGCCAGCTTGGGCGTGCAACGGTTAGAAGTTTATCTACCCGTGGCGCAGCTAGATAAAGCAGCCGACATCCTGAACACCAACGTTGATTTACGAGATTTGGTGTCGGACGTGCAACGCTTTGGCGATCGCCTAGATGTCCTCACAAACACTCCCAAAGAAACGAGTCACAGAATTCGCAACATCCTAGAGCAGCAAAATATTCCACTTGAACATTTTACCACGGATACGCCAACACTAGAAAACACTTTTGTCGCTCGATTGCGGGAACTCAAAGGAGAGACTTCTGCAAGCAATTATCCCCGCATTTTCCGTCAAGAAAAATCTGAAGGAACAGCGATTGGGGCGGACAATCTCAATAGAGTTTTTGGTAATTTCCACGCAGTTAAGAATATTAATTTAAATATTAAATATGGTGAAGTATTTGGTCTTTTAGGGGCAAATGGTGCTGGCAAGACAACAACTATTAAAATGCTCTGTGGTTTACTACCAGCTAGTTCTGGTAAAGTGATGCTAGTAGGAGAAACGGGTGAATTACGTAGTGCAGAAGTGCGGCAACAACTCGGTTATATGTCGCAAAAATTCACCCTCTATGATGACCTGACGATAGGACAAAATTTAGAGTTTTATTGCGGTGTTTATGGTGTTCCTCGCCGCCATCGACAACAGAAGAAAAACTGGGTACTCCAAATGAGTGATTTAGTCGGGCAAGAAGATAGGTTAACGGCGGACTTACCAGGCGGTTGGAAGCAGCGGGTGGCTTTTGGCGCAGCTGTGATGCATGAACCAAAAGTTGTGTTTCTTGATGAGCCGACTTCTGGTGTTGATCCCTTAGCCAGAAGAGAATTTTGGCGCTGGATTAACCAGTTTGCAAATGAAGGTATGGCGATACTCGTGACGACTCATTATCTTGAAGAAGCCGAACAGTGTCACCGCTTGGGATTCATGGTTGCGGGAGAACTTGTTGCTCAAGGAACACCACGTCAAGTTAAAGAGGAACAGCCAGGACAGTTGGTGGAATGGGAATGTGAACCATTGCAAGCCGCTTCGGATTTGCTCAAGCAGCGGTTAGAGCGTTGGCGGGTATCTATTTTTGGATCGCGCCTGCATACAGTTTTGGATGAGCCACAAACACAGATTCCCCAAGTTGAGAACTGGTTGAAAGAGTCTGGAATAAAAGTGCAAAACCATAGAGAAATTGGGTTTTCTTTGGAAGACGTGTTTATCAGTGTGGTGGAACAGGCGCGACAGCGTGGTTTAGATGTACCTGTGGATTAGGAGAAAGCAGGGGAAGCAGGGAGCAGGGAGCAGGGAGCAGGGAGAAAGAATTTGTATCACTAATTTAGTGAAATGGTATTAGAAAACTAATGACTAATGACTAATAATTATGAAACGTGTATTTGCTCAGACTATTAAAGAATTAACGCAACTGGGGCGCGATCGCCTAACCCTCACACTAGCACTCTTATTGCCATTAATACTGCTACTGTTATTTGGTTTTGCGGTATCCCTAGAGGTAAACAAAATTAACTTTGCCATTCAAGATTTAGATTTGACACCCAATAGCCGCGAGTATATTGCCACCTTTGAGCGTACTAATAAGTTCAATATTATTGCTTCTGGACCACAGGTCAATTTACCCCGACTACTAGATAAAGGTTCAGTTGCAGCAGGTTTAATTATTCCTCCAAAGTTCTCGCGGGATTTAAAACGGAGTGGACGTACAGCCGAAGTCCAAATTTTGGTTGATGGTACTGATGCCAACACTGCTAATATTGTCAGGGGTTATGCCAAGGCGACTACCAATGCTTTTGTAGAAAATCTGCGTGGGAGCAAAAATCCCCTTGTGAGTCTCCAATCTCGGTTGTGGTATAACCCCGGCTTAGAAACATTGAGATATATTGGTCCTGGCGCTATTGCGATTACTGTTACTTTGTTTCCTCCACTTTTGGCTGGTTTAGCAACAGCAAAAGAGTATGAACAAGGGACAATACTCCAAGTTTATGCTTCTAGTTTAACAGGTATCGAATACTTGCTAGGTAAAGCAGCAGCATTTTGGCTGGTGGGTATGGCAGAAGTATTATTTGTCAATATTGAGGCTTGGCTATTCTTTGGTTTGCGGTTTGTTGGCGATCCCACACCGATGATTTTTAGTTCAATGCTTTACATTGCTTGCGGTGTTTTTTGGGGAATTTTTATAGGCTGCAATACCAAAGTACAAAGTGCTGCGATCCAAGCGGTAGCATTCACAGCTTTTTTGTTATCACTTCAGTTATCTGGTTTTATTTACCCAGTAAATAATATCCCAGTTGGTATTCGTTGGGTTTCTAGTATTATTCCTGCTCGGTACTATATTGAAGTAACTCGCGATGCTTATGCTCGCGGCGTGGGTTGGTTGGGAGTTTGGTTTCCAGTATTTGCTTTGACACTACTTGCAAGCTTATTTTTCTTTTTGGCTTGGCGCAAATTACAAAAGATGCAATTGGGAGCTTGAATAATTCAATATTATCTATAGCAATCCTATATGAGTTGTGAAAATTATCGAACCGCCAAGTCGCCTTAGACGCGCAGCGGCGTGCCGTAGGCTAGAACGCCAAGAAAGAGACAAGAAAGAGAGGAAAAAATCTTATGAGTGATTTAGGAATGCTATAGTATGTTTTCAAATTTCATCGACACAATTTTGGGCAGTCGTTTTTGGGCGATCTTTCAGAAAGAGTTCGCTCAGATATTTCGTAATCGTCAACTTGTGATTCAGTTGCTCGTACCACCGACTGTATTTTTAATGGTGTTTGGTTTTGCTCTCAATCCAGAGATTCAAGACCTTAAAGTTGGCATTACTGACTATAGTCACAGCAGTGCTTCTCGTGAGTTTGTAGAAATTCTTAAGCAAACTGATGCGTTTGTCATTAGTCGATATTATCCTGACCAAAAAGATATGATTGCTGATTTAGCAACTGGGAAGCTAACAGTAGGTTTCACAATTCCTCCAGAATTTGCTGATGATATTGCGAGGAGACGTACAGTTCAATTACAAGCATTGTACGATGCTGTTGATGCAAATACAGCAAGGATTGCTTCTAGTTATATTAGTCAATTAGTCAGTGATTATAATTCGCGTCATACAAATAACAGTAACGACACTGTTGCTTCTCGGCGCAATAAAGTGGAAGTTCAAACTTCAGTATTCTATAATCCGGGACTGGAAACTTCTTGGTTTATTGTGTCGGGGATGTTTGGAATTGTCCTAACAGTTATCGGTTCTCAAGCTGCTGCATCATTAGTCGTGCGAGAAAAAGAAGCGGGGACTATTGAGCAGTTGGTTATGACTCCAGCTTCTAACACAGAAGTTATCTTGGCTAAGGTGAGTCCATTACTTATTCTGCTGAGTTTAGATGTTTTAATTGCTGTTGGTATAGCAAGGCTGGTGTTTGGTGTCCCATTGCGAGGTAATTTGCTCGTGTTTCTCATGATTGCTGTGCTTTACTTCACGGTAGGTATCAGCATTGGTATTTTGATTGCTTCCTATTCAAAAAGCGAACAGCAGACACAACTAACAGCCTTTTTTATTAACCCGCCATTAGTTCTTTTATGTGGAGCGACGACACCAATTTCTAGTATGCCTACTTTTGTGCAATGGCTGACTTATCTAGATCCCTTGCGCTACTTTATCGAAGTTTGTCGGGGAATTTTGCTCAAAGGAGTTGGTATTGAGACGCTTTGGCGTCAGGTGTTAATTTTACTGGTTTTTGCTACGGTGTTGATAACTTTGAGTATCCGTCAATTCCGACGACAGTTGGGATGAGTTATCTACTGCTGTGTTATTTGCGAAATTTCAACCATCGGGACTAAAGCGAAAGCTTTAGTCCTGTTGTTTTCTTGTCCTCTTCAATCTTTCCACAAAGCGATACCACCCAATAAACCAGTGATATTGGGGATAATCTTCACATTTGGTGGTAATTTAAGATCCACCTTTTTCGCTTCACCGCCGCCGATATACAGATAATCATAATTGAACAGATGTTCCAGAGATGCGATCGCCCTCTCCAACCGCCTGTTCCATTTCTTTTCACCCACCTTTTCCAGCGTTGCACGTCCTAGCTGTTCTTCGTAAGTCTCTCCTTTACGAAACTCATGATGTCCCATTTCCAAATTCGGCACGAGTTTACCATCTACAAATAAAGCGGAACCAAAGCCCGTACCCAGTGTAATTACCAATTCCACACCTTTTCCAGAAATTGCCCCCAAACCTTGCATATCGGCATCATTTATCGCCCGTACAGGTTTGTCCAAACGCTTTGACAATGCTGTAGCCAAATCAAACCCGATCCAATCTGGATCTAAGTTCACAGCTGTTTGGATTACTCCACTGCGCACCACACCAGGAAAACCAACCGAAACGCGATGAAATTCACCTTGAGTCGCTGCTAGTTTTACAATTGCATCAATCACAGGTTCTGATTTCGCAGGTTGTGGTGTTTCTGTTCGCGCTCTTTCTGTTAAGCCTTTTCCCGTAATATCCAAAACTATAACTTTGACACCACTACCACCAATGTCAACCGATAGGGTGCGGATAGCTCCATTATTTTCAACCATTGGGTTTTCTCTCGTGAGTGTTTACTAACTGGTTGATATTGTCTACAGTATCTAAGCAATAACCAATTGAGGTTAGGCTTTTCTGCCGATTATACAATCTATACTTAGCTAGATTTTGTATTTGAAATAGCTTACAAAAGTGGCAATTTATCATACTTTTTTCTGTTTCTGACTTCAACATCTGAAAAATCTAGCTTTGTTCCTCATAACTTTTGTAAAATCAGCAAATAGTGCTCCAAACTTTGTTGAATATATGCACAGCTTTATTCCCCCAAAACGCTTTTTTCCCTACCTCAGTTGGACTGACATCCAAGCAATGCCAAACAAGGAAGATGTAGTCATTATCCAACCAGTAGGGGCAATTGAACAACATGGTCCTCATCTGCCGTTAATTGTCGATGCTGCCATTGGTATGGCGGTTCTGGGAAAAGCGTTGGAAAAGCTAGATACAAGCATCCCAGCATATGCTCTGCCAATCTTATATTACGGCAAATCGAATGAACACTGGCACTTTCCCGGTACAATGACTCTGGGCGCTGAAACTCTCATAGCAACTCTGATGGAAGTTGGAGAAAGTGTTTACCGTGCTGGGTTTCGGAAATTGGTGTTGATGAACTCCCACGGGGGACAACCCCAAGTTATGGAAATTGTCGCGCGGGATTTGCATATTAAGTATGATGAGTTTTTAGTATTTCCGCTGTTTACGTGGCGAGTCCCGCATATCACTTCGGAATTAGTGACGCTAAAGGAAAAACAAGTAGGTATTCATGCAGGGGATGCAGAAACTAGCCTGATGTTGGCTATTTTACCAGAACAAGTGAAAATGGACGCTGCTGTTGCAGAGTATCCGCCAGAACAGCCAGAGGGAAGTTTGTTGAGTATTGAGGGTAAGTTACCCTTTGCATGGGCGACACGAGATATAAGCAAAAGTGGAGTGGTGGGAGATCCGACAGTTGCAACAAAGGAGAAAGGCGATAGCTTCGCTGCTGCCTTCGGCAGATCGCATTCTCGAATCTGTTTCTGATGGTTGGGTGCGAGTTATAAAAGATGTGTATGCTTTTCAAATGCCACAACCTGAATGAACTGGTAAATATTTCCTATAGGATGCCTTAGGGGCAAGGGATAACGCATCTTATAACTATTACCAGAGGAACTCACAAAATGAAAATTAGAGGAATTAAACGCGGTCAAACCATCGAGCTATTAGAGACAGTGGACAGTATACCAGATGGAGCAGAAATTATAGTTGATTTAGAACCTTCCTCCACTAAATATGCTGAAGTAAAAAAGCCTATAACGGATGAGGAGAGACTAGAAAAACTCAATGAATTGTTCGGAGTTTGAAAAAACCAACCTTAAGGTTGTTGTCCTGTGATAAAGAGGTTTTAATTCATGAAACGGTTGTTTGCTTTTATAACGATCGCTTTCCTCTACTTTTATTTTGCTCATCTGGTCAACGCATCTGAGTTAGTCTCAACACATTCAGATAATAGTTGTACCTTAAGGGTGTTGAAAAAAGGAGAGGGCTGTTTCCTTTACAAGGTTGAAGCTGGCAATTTCTCTATCCCTGTTTACTACTACCTACCTAATCAATTGGAGGCAAATACTAAAGTGGTATTCGCCATGCATGGCGAAAAACGGAATGCTGAAGATTATAGAAATGACTGGAGAAATATCTACAACGGCAACGGCAGCGGCAATCCAAATTTTATCCTGCTCGCTCCCCAGTTTCAACAAAAGCGGTTTCCTTTAGCCCCAGGGTATAACCTTGGCAATATGTTTACACAAGACCTTAATACGCTAAATCCCCAAAACCAGTGGGCGTTTACTGAAATTGAAAATATTTTTTCGTTCGTCAAAACAAGCATCAAAATCAATACAACCAATTACTATCTCTATGGTCACTCTGCAGGCGCACAGTTCGTGCATCGGATGGTCATCTTTATGCCCCATGCACATATCAAAAAGGCTGTCGCCGCAGAGGGTGGTTCGTACACAATACCCGATGAGTATACAGACTATCCCTGCGGTTTCAAGAAAGAAACTGGAGATAAACTGCCATCTGTGGACTTGAAAACGACCTTTAGCACACCAATGACAATTATTTTAGGCACAAAAGATAACAAACCTTTATCACCTGAGCATGATACCTATAAGTGTGATGCACAACAAGGTTCTAATCGTTTGGCTCGCGGCGAATATTTCTACACTAAAGTAAAAAGCATTGCTGATAATAGGAAAGAAGATTTTCAATGGACTCTCAAAAAAGTTAGTGCTGCTCACATTGTTCCAAAGACGAATCCCCCTATTGAAGATCCTATGTTAGTGTCTTGTGCCGCAAAAGAGTTTTTTCCTGAATTAACGGGAGTTAACTGCAAATAGTAAGAGCAGTTTTACCGCTCACATAGGTAAGATGATTACGTTGTTCGTGCGTAAGTCCTGTTATAGAGGTTTCGGCGGGAGGAACAAAACTCCTGAGGATGTAGCACGTAGCACGGCTACGTGCTACATCCGTACTTGAAGCAGGAGATGCAGTAACTCACTCTCGCTGTAGCACATACAAATTCTGCTGATTACCACGCATAAGGCGCAAATCTGCATCCAAATAGGTAATATCCACCCAACCACTGCCAGAAAGTGTTGATTTCAAAGGTAACGCCGGATCTACTCCTAAAGCCTCTCGAAAAGCGGCGTCATTCAAATCATCGGTTGCACTATGAGCAGAAGTTTCCAAAAAATCAATGGCAAGACGTTTAGAGTCCACCACTGTATAGCGCCCCATAACCACAGTAACACCCTTGACACCAGAGCCTGCGATAAACTCAATGAGGTTGTTGTACTGCCCAGTAGCCTTGTAAATCTCTTGGAACAAACCAGTAACGCTGATTGTTACATTAGGCAACTTACCGAAAGAAAGACGAGAAAGAGTTGTTTGTTGTTCTAATCCAAACGTACTGTACAAAAGCCGCCAGCGCCCTTGAACCAATTCCATATGACTCGTCGGTTCACTGTTTTGATTGAGAACCTCAATTTGTTGGGTTAATTTCTCAATTTGCTGACGATACGTTGTGTTGCTGTTAAATCCAATATCAGTAGCTGTTGAAATAGAAATCAACTCTTGTTTCAGGTTAAACAGTGTGCTATCTCCCATATCTCTTTTCCCAAAAAATCTCTTCTAGTGCAAATGCTTTCAATCTACCTTAATAAGCAGAGGTGCTGTATGCGGTAAAGTGCGTATATTACAAGCATTAGTCGTACACACTTTCTTAAATTCGATTAAAAATGTTTAGCACTGATTTGAGCAAGCTTATCCCGTCCTTTCTCAACTTCTCTAAAAAGCTGCTTTTTGCTCGTTGGCGTTCTCTTGTGGTGCTCTTGATTGGGGTTTATTTACCTTTGCAAATCTTTGGGCTGCTGGCGGTTGAGATATGGAAGAATCAAGGTGGTTTCCCGTGGGATGTACCGATTCTCGTAGCTGTTCATTCTACAGCACAGGCGCAACTGGATGTTTTTGCCGTAACGCTGACTCAATTTGGGAGAATTCGGATTATCCTTCCCACTGTCTGTGTGATTGCATTGGTGTTGTTGATTCAAAAACGGTGGCGATCGCTCACCTATCTACTCACCACTGAAATAGGAAGCGGCATCATCAATCGCACGGCAAAGGAATTCATGCATCGAGTGCGTCCCGACCTTTGGGATTCACTTGCTCCTGAGTCTAGTTTTTCATTTCCTAGTGGTCATTCTATGACAAGTATGACGCTGGTGGCAGCTCTTGTCATTTTAACATGGGGTAGTGTTTGGTGCTGGCTGGTTCTGATTGCTGGGAGCTTATTTGTATTAGGTATTGGCTGGACACGACTTTATTTAGGAGTTCACTTTCCCAGTGATATTCTAGCAGGATGGATGGTTTCTATCGCTTGGGCAATTGGCGTCAGTTTGGTTATTAAACCTTATGCGACTCAAAAAACCATAGTTAGTGATACTCCTCCTGTAGAAGAAACAACATTACTTCCAGAAGAAACGCAGCTAATACGTGAGGAATAAGAATTTATCTCACGTGATGACGCAAAATTGTAGAGACGTGGAATTTCGCGTCTCTGCATGAGATTTATGGCAACGGTCTAGTATTAGAATATCAGGAACCGCCTTGGAGGTAGAAACGGAAAGTCATGAAAAGTTGAAACTTCGTTTTCAGCGATTCACTGCAATAAAAATTAATCAATTCCTATAAATATTAAAATAAAAACTGAAATCATGAGGTCAAAAATACTATTTTTTTAGTTTAATATCATTGATAATCACAGAGGAATAAAATTTGAATATCTTAGAGTTTTCTTTACTAATTTGGATTGGATCATTTACGGCTGGCTTTTTAGGTTCACTAACTGGTTTAGGGGGTGGAGTTGTGATTGTCCCCTTGTTAACTTCAATTTTTGGAGTTGATATCCGCTACGCAGTTGGTGCTTCCTTGGTGTCTGTGATTGCAACTTCCTTAGGTGCCGCATCTACATATATAAAAAAGGTTATACCAATTTGCGCTTGGGAATGTTTTTAGAAGTAGCAACGACAATCGGAGCTTTAATAGGAGCTTTGATCGCCACTTTGATTTCCGTCAAAGCATTAACCATCGTCCTTGCTGTTGTTTTACTTTATTGCGCTTATCTATCACAACAACCGAAACTCAACAATCCTGAAAATGAGTCAACTGATCCCTTAGGAACTTATTTACAACTTAATAGTAATTACCCAACTCCAGAAGGACTGATGTCATATCAAGTTCATTCTGTCCCGAGTGGGTTTAGCGTGATGTTAGTCGCTGGAGTCCTTTCTGGACTACTTGGTATTGGTTCGGGAGGGTTTAAAGTCTTGGCGATGGATCAAATTATGGGTGTCCCGTTCAAAGTTTCTACCACTACTAGTAATTTTATGATTAGCGTAACCGCAGCCGCTTCAGCAGGAGTTTACTTAGCACGTGGCTACATCGATCCAGGACTATCAATGCCAGTAATGTTAGGGGTATTGCCTGGTGCTTTTTTGGGGGCGCGAGTCTTGATAGAAGCTAACACTCAGATTTTAAGAATTATTTTCTCTGTTGTACTGGTAGTGATGGCATTCAAGATGATCTATAGCAGTTTAATCGGGGGAGTGTAGAATGAATAAAATGAGTTTTCGTTTCTGGTGGAGTTCATCGACACCATCACAAAGCGAAGTTATCAAATTCCAAGTGCAGGAGAAAAAATCAGACAGTGATATTCAAGAGTTAGCCCAGCACACCAGTGTGATAGCAGAGTTTCCTAGCGACTATGAGGTTGATGCAAACAAGGAAAATACGAAAACACTAAGCGAATTGCAATTTGAGCAGCTGCTTAGTAATGTGCTAAAGTACGGCGTTATATTTGCTAGCACTGTCGTTTTAATAGGCGGCATATTATATTTGATTAGCCACGGTGCTGAAAAAGCTAACTATCAATTTTTTCAGGGAGAACCATCCCACTTCCGTTCTCCCAGAGGGGTTGTGGTTGCAGTTTTGTCAGGTAGTCGTCGTGGTATCATTCAGCTTGGACTGTTGCTACTTGTTGCGACTCCAATTATTCGTGTGGTCATTTCTCTATTTATTTTTCTAAGACAGCGAGAATTTACATACGTTGTTGTTACTTTGATAGTTCTGACAGCGCTAATGTATAGCCTGATAGGAGCATATTATTAATTTCTCATAATTATTTAGGAGTGCGTTGCTTTTGAGGTAACGCACTCTTTCGTTACAGATTTTTCGTGAAATTAAAGCTTGAGCTTAGAGAATCAAGCCCAAATTTTGTTGAATTTGCTGTGCCAAATAATTTCTGATCAAATCAACGACTTCTACTGGGAACAAGACTAAGAGAACAGCACCGGTTAAGCTAAATAGACCAATAATCAAAGCTAAAAATCTTCCAAAAAAACCAGGATTAATTTCAGCAAAACCTAATCTGGTTTGCCCAAGAACTGCAATTGCAAGGAAAATAGTTCCTGCTATCAACAAGCAATTTATGAAAGGTGAATTAGTCATCTTTTTGATAGAAAGCATTATTTTAATTATAGCTAATACCATTTTCATATGAAGATGCATAGAAATAACTGCATCGCCGTTAACTGCCCTCCCCGCAGGTTTGCGGAGGTTTGGAGGGGTCAAAATAATGTGCAGCCTCACATACAATTGGTATAAGTAGATATAGCAGTCCTAAATGAGTTGTTAACTTCTTGGTTAAGAGAGGGAACAGGGAACAGATTTTTCACAAATGATTTAGGACTGTTATAGTAGCAATTAAATATATAGCAATCCTAAATCATTTATAAACAATTCCTGTTCCGTGTTCCCTGTTCCCTGTTAAGAGCCCTCATGAGACAATTTACAATCTCATTTAGGACTGCTATAAGATAAGACCTCACCTTCAATCCCTCTAGTGAATTCGCGGAGAGGGAAGTCGGAGTCTGGGTGAGGTTTTATATTTAGTTTGAGCCACTGACGGATCACAATTCTAAGTTAATTGTGAGATTCTATGTTTCTGCTTCCTTCTTCTTTTCTGCGTTGAGTGCAGTTATTTCACTGAAATATGTCACTAGTTAGATAAAACTGTTACACAATATTTGATTTTCTACTCGTATATAAATTAAAAATAGATACGCTATCATCCCCCAAGCCAAGCATGGAAACGAGGAAAAATAGATCAATCTATGCTGAATGTTTGATCCCCCACTAGACTTTTTGTTAGTTTTTCATTTAAAATACGGAAAGCACATATTAATTATGCAGTATTATGATAAATCTTCCAGTCGTCAATCGAAAGTCAAACGCAGCAGGACAAACAACCCCAAAGCAGTTACAGTGGGCTGTTCTTGGGGACTGGAAACAAAATACATTTAAGAAACTTAGAGGCGGTTTTTTTCTAGTTCTTGGATATTTGCTGTCACCCCTGTGTTGGTGGAATGACTTGTTGTTCAATTTGCCAATTGCTTATGGTTTCGGATATATCTGTAGTTTATTTAATCCAAAGTTACTATTGCCTTGCTCAATTGTAGGATACTGGCTTTCTAACATTGTCGGTATCCTTTTGATGCAGTTCGGCGCTATGGATGTTTTGCCAAATCAATCCAAGGAGCGTAATTTGAAAAAAGAATTACTTACAGGTCTAGTTTCTTCAACGCTCTATACTCTTGTGATTTTGGCATTAGTTCAGTTGAAAATTCTCGACGCTCCTATTCAGTTATTTGGCAGTTGATTTTTTTTGGTGCGTTATGCTCATACTAACGCACCTATATCATTAAAAATATTTTTTATACATCTATAGATTTTTCAATGATTTTTAGGTAAGGAAGCAATTCTTCTAAAGTATCAGCAAACGCAAAAGGCACAGCAACTCCATCTTGAACAATCAGTTGCATACAGTACTTAGAATAAATAGGAACATTATTATTTGTTTCAACACATGGATCGGGTAGCATTGTAATGAGCACTTCATCAGAATATTTAAGTACCACAAAAAGCCTCTTCAAGCAGAATCAACGGTCATAAATGTATTATTTCTCATAAGTATGAATAAGTTGTGGCAATTATATGTTTTAGCTGTGAATATTTTGTCGCAAGTATGCAACTAGCTGCTCTCCTGCTGTGTCAATGTGTTTTTTGAGTAGCTTAACAGCAGCTTTGGTATCGTGCTGTTGACAAGCTTCTAATAATTGGTAGTGTTCCTTTTGAGAACGCTCTAAGTAATCCATTTGACTCATCTGAAGCCGCACATAACGGTCTACATTCAGGTGTAGAGTTTTAATCATCGTTAGTAGCCGAGGACGTTCAGCACTTTTATAAAGTGTTTCATGGAATTCCCAGTTCAGTTTCGCAAGCATTCCTGCGTCAGTTGTCTGGTCTGTCTGTTTTAAAATGACAGTGGCTTTTTCTAAATCTGCTGCAGTTAGCTTGGGAATTGCCAGTTGAATTGCTTTCACCTCCAATGCACTCCTAATCTCGAAGATTTCTTGCGCTTCTGTTGGAGAAAGTGCTGATACCGTTGCTCCCCGATTGAGATGCAGCTTCACCAATCCTTCGGCTTCAAGCTGACGTAAAGCTTCCCGCACAGGAATGCGGCTGACTCCAAACTGAGTCGCAATTTCATCTTGTCTGAGGGATTGTCCTTCCTGAAAAATTCCGCGTACGATCGCCTCTCGCAAAGCGTCTGCAATCAAATCTGGGGTACTGCGTTGTTGTTGCAGCACATTGGCTGCTAAATCATTTAAGTTCATAATTTATTAAGTTCATAATTTATATTGTATACAATTTTTTGTATACAATATTCAAAAGATGTCTAACAATCCCTTTATTGATACCACGGGAGACAGTGGTCACTGACCCCTGCCTAAAGGCTCGGGGCTTGAAAGCGGAGGCAACGCCTACTTCTTAATTCAAGACTAAACCAGTGTCTAGACAAGCAAACTGAACCAACTAGCATGGCAGCTCAAACGGACGAAAGAATGCCTCCCTAGTTCTTCTCCTCTCCGTTGGTCAGTGTCGAAGGGATATATATACTCGCAAGAGGCTTATCACAATGTTTGTACCAGTAGTAGACCAAAGCAATTGTCCCTTAATGCCAACAACGCCAAGTAGAGCAAGGCGTTGGATTAAGTCAGGTAAAGCAACGCCATTTTTTAAAAAAGGAGTATTTTGTGTTCGATTAAATATTGAGTCATCCAATAAAAACACTCAGCCAATAGCAATTGGAATTGATCCAGGCTCAAAACGCGAAGGATTTACAGTTAAATCCCGAAAGTATACTTATTTGAATATTCAAACTCATGCTGTGGACTGGGTTAAAAATCATGTAGAAATTCGTCGGAATATGCGGCGAGCCAGACGTTTTCGCAAAACCCCATGCCGTCAAAATCGACGTAATCGGTTAGCCAACAAAGTTAAATTACCACCTTCCACTAAAGCCAGATGGCAATGGAAGTTGCGTATTTGTAAATGGCTCGCCTCGTTGTTTCCTCTCTCTGTATTTGTAGTAGAAGATATCAAAGCTAAAACCTGGAAAGGTGCGTGTAAATACAACGTGATGTTTTCACCGCTAGAGGTAGGGAAACAATGGTTTTATTCTGAATTACGACAACTCGCTAATCTTGAAACTCGCTCAGGTTTTGATACTTACCAGACAAGGCAAGAGCTAGGACTGAAAAAATCCAAAAACAAACTTTCTAATAAGTTCGATGCTCATTGTGTTGACTCGTGGGCGCTTGCTAATTGGTATGTTGAAGGACATGCCAAACCTGACAATACATCATTAATTGAAATTATTCCCTTAGAGTTTCATAGGCGTCAGTTACACAGATTGCAACACGCTGCTGGGCATATCCGTTCTCGATACGGTGGAACTATGAGCGCAGGTTTAAAGCGTGGTTCTGTTGTTAGACACCCCAAATATGGATTTTCTTACGTCGGAGGTTGGCAAGAATCTCCAACGAAGAAAGACCCAGATAGAAAAATAATTAGCTTGCACAGTCTTGATACTGGTAAGCGATTGTGTCAAAACGCATTACCCGCAGATTGTAAGTTTTTGTCTTACAATTCATGGCGGATTGCGAAGACCAGTGACGGGCGCTAAAGCACCCGTTGATTTTTCCTCCCAGGGCTAAAGCCGCTGGGTTTCCAAATCTATCGCGAGGTTTTATGAGCATTCAATCTCAACCAGACCGAGTCATTATCTTTGACACAACATTACGAGATGGTGAACAGTCACCAGGCGCAACGCTGCTGGTGGAAGAGAAACTGGCGATCGCTCATCAACTGGCTCTTTTAGGGGTTGATGTGATTGAAGCCGGATTTGCCGTAGCGAGTCCCGGAGATTTTGAAGCTGTCAAAACAATAGCTCAACAAGTTGGTGTGTTGGGTGGACCGATCATTTGCTCTTTAGCAAGAGCAATTCGGCAAGATATTCAAGCTGCGGCTGAAGCATTGCAAGAAGCGGCTCATCCGAGAATTCATACTTTCATTTCAACTTCAGATATTCACTTGAAGTACCAGTTGAAAAAATCTCGGAGTGAAGTTATGGCGATCGCCCAAGAAATGGTAGCCTATGCCAAGTCTTTTGTAGAGGATGTGGAATTCTCACCGATGGATGCAAGCCGCACTGATCCAGAATTCCTCTACCAAATTTTAGAACGAGTGATTGCTGCAGGTGCAACCACGATCAACATTCCTGACACTGTCGGCTACTGCACACCCAAAGACATGGCGGCGCTGATTCAGGGTGTGCAAGAAAATGTGCCTAATATTGATCAAGTTATTCTTTCGGTTCACACTCAAAACGATTTGGGTTTGGCGAGTGCGAACGCCCTGACAGCAATTGAAAATGGCGTGCGTCAAGTCGAGTGTACAGTGAATGGAATTGGTGAACGAGCCGGAAATGCAGCGCTGGAAGAGATTGTCATGGCATTGCAAGTTCGTAAACCTCATTTTAATCCCTACTTTGGTCGTGCGGTTGATTGCGATGCACCTTTGACGAACATCAACACGCAAGAGATTTACAAAACTTCTTGTTTGGTTTCACAACTCACAGGAATTGTGGTTCAACCGAATAAAGCGATCGTTGGAGCAAATGCTTTTGCTCATGAATCTGGAATTCACCAAGATGGAATTCTCAAACATCGCCAGACTTATGAGATTATGGAAGCTGCTGACATCGGTCTTGCTGAAAACAGCATTATTTTGGGTAAGCACTCTGGAAGGAATGCTTTGCGAACCAGACTCCAGGAATTGGGGTTTGAGTTGAGCGAGGCAGATTTCAACAAAGCCTTTATGCGGTTCAAAGAAATTGCTGATAAGAAAAAGGAGATGTCCGATTGGGATTTAGAGGCGATTGTTCGGGATGAAACGCAAATTCAAGTAGACAAAGGCTTTCAACTCGAACACGTCCAAGTCACCTGTGGTGATTGCACCTGTCCGACTGCAACGATCACAGTTGTAACTCCCAACGGAGAAATTTCAACGGATGCAGCAGTAGGAACTGGTCCAGTAGATGCTGTGTACAAAGCAATCAATAGAGTTGTGCAGATTCCCAACCAACTGATAGAGTTTTCCGTTCAGTCTGTGACTGGTGGAATAGATGCTCTGGGAACAGTTACAATTCGCTTACGATATCAGGAGCGCATTTTCTCTGGACAAGCTTCTGATACTGATATTGTAGTCGCAGCAGCCTACGCTCACATGAATGCACTGAATCGGCTTTATCGATTTTTGCAAAGGGATACAGAGAAGTCTCATGCTTCAGATTCTGCACCAGTTCATAAATGAGACTTACTTGGTGTTCTTGACAAGGTAGTTCAGAACATTAACAAGTCGGACTAACGAAGGGCTGGGTTAAAATGGAGAGACTCCCAGCCTACTTCGTATGAGTGAATTAGTAATCTCATCAATCAAGGTATAAATTATGTCTAAGATAGTGACATTCCTAGAAATAATTAGCTAAAATCGTAAAGCGCTGCTGTTTTCAGCAGATCGCTTTCAATAACGTCACAATTGAGTTCACTCGCTCGTGAATCCTGTTCAATAGAAAACCTTGGTAAATCAAGGGGACTACGAACAGCTTTGCCACCACGGTTAAGAACATGAGTATAAATTATTGTCGTTTTCACATCCTTATCGTCGTTCTAAGCTAAATTTCAGATCTAGACTTTGAGAAATTTCAATAAGCTGCAATGCCATATAAGCCCAAGCTTGACTTATCTAAATATGATCTGCTCTCTGCAAAGGATAAGCTCTTCTCTTATGTTTGCGAAAAAGCAAAGTCTTGGGGCTATGATTCCAACGTAGAATGTGCCCTTCTGTCCCCTAAGCAATCCTATGATATTGGTCTTAACCGAGTATGGCGTGTTATGTGGGAGTCGGGTTCCTATAACTGGGGTATTGATCTCTCTTTTGGTGGTGTTACATTTGTCAAATATGATGGGCCTTGGGATACTTCTGAACCTGAGATCATTCTTGGTGATCCTGACGGTTGGTATCTAGAACCCTATTACAGTTTTGATGTTGGCTTCGTTCCAGATACTCCTTATGCGGACTTTGAGGACGACCAGTCAAATTCAATTATCACGATCACTAATTTCATTTCTGAACAATTGATGCGCGAGATTGCTCGCTATCCCAAACTTTTGCAAACAATAGAGAGGCGACGCTTTGAAGAATTCATTGCTGAATTGTTTCATGGTTTTGGATACGATGTTGAGTTAACTGGGCAAACACGAGATGGTGGAAAGGACATAATTGCAGTTAAAAATGTTGATTCTATTAACTTGCGGTATCTAATTGAATGTAAGCGTCCAGATCCAGGGAACCCCGTGCCTGTTTCCACTGTTCGCGAACTTTTAGGTGTAAAGGCTGACGATCCAGCAACTAAAGCTCTTCTTGTTACTACCACTGACTTTACGACAGGCGCAAAATCACTTATTGAACGTCATCGCTGGCATCTAGAAGGTAAAATCTATCATGATATTATTGCGTGGATTAATAACTACAATCGCATAAAGGGTATTGAACTGTAGCAATCACGACATAACAACCGCGCTGCACCGGAACGTTCTAATATAGTCGGTTAAGTTGCGAAGGTTATTTGCGTCCGGTGAGCGCGGCCGTTACTGCGATCACCCCAAAGGGGCGGCTCCTCCGGAGCATCACCGAAGGCGGGGCTTTGCCTATCGCGTAAGCGCAAAGCGTAGGCTCCGCCAATGCGTAGCGTGTCCGGAGGACTCAGCGGGCACTCCGTGCCATCGCCCCTTTGGAGCGATCGCAGCAGAAAAATACAGTTGCACAATCCCATGCGATCGCTATTGTATAGTTGTGTAGTTCGTAATACACAACTTTTTTTGCTGCTAAAGTGTGGTTAATCTCGACACCAATAGTGTGATCGCATTTATAGCTGAAGGCTCTACCGTTCGTCATCAGCTACGCATATTCGTTCAAGACCAACAACTGGTGATGGCACAAACTGCTTTTGATGAATTGTGGAATTCTCGCCGATAGATGCAAGTCGGACTGATCCAGAAGTCCTCTACAAAATTTTAGAACGAGTGATTGCTGCTGTAATGCTGTGAAGATGACATTTCTCAGATGTAGAGCAGTGCTGTTTGGGAATAAATTGAGAACTAACAAGACATAAAAGGTGCTCGGAATAGATTTAAGAGATAATTCATTTCCCTGTCTTAGCATAATTTTGATTTCCGACTCCTATTAATGACAAGTTGTACTAAGCAAATAAACTAAAACTTTAAGGAGTAAATTATGTTTAAATTCAACAAACAGCTGAGTGCCTTAGCGCTTTTAACGATGACTTCTGTTGGTGAAACTATGCTAACCGTTGCAAAGGCATCTGCTCAAACTCAATCACATAGAACACCAGCAAGCACAACCCTACAGCAAGTTGCTGTGGGACCTAAAGAGCGGGATATCGCCGCGCTCTTTGACAAATGGAATGCTGCTTTGCAAACAGAAAATCCTGATGAAGTAGTGAAGCTCTACGCAAAAGATGGTGTGCTCCTGCCAACGGTATCTAATAAGGTGCGGAGCACTCACTCACAAATGAGAGACTACTTCGAGCATTTCCTCAAATACAAGCCTAAAGGTACAATCCTTGAACAAAACGTCCGCGTCATTGACAAGCTGTTCGCCATCAACTCGGGTGTCTACAGCTTCAACATAATCAAGAATGGTAAACCTGAAAAAATTGTGGCCCGTTACTCGTTCGTCTATCGCCATGATGGCAACGACTGGCTAATCGTTGATCACCATTCCTCTGCTATGCCTGAGTAGTGTCTGCCTTGTCCTATCGAATATATTGAATCATCCAGTGCTTACGATTATGTAAATATGACTTATGTAAATATGACCATTAACATGACGAATGCTTGCCCTGCTATTTTCAACTGAGATTTATTGCATCGCCTTTACCACTGCTGAGGCGATGTCGGACATGACTTTCTCGCGCACTTCCTCAGGCGCTTTTGATCCGGCGATGAATACGGCGATCGCCACACGCTTTCCATCCGCTGAACTAGCAATCCCAACGTCATTTGTTGCAGTAATGGAAACGTACTCTGTTGTCTTATAGTCCCATGTAATCTCACTTCCAGAAGGAATATCAACCGATGCAACGAAATCGTATACTCATGACGATTTGGCATATGCTCCTGATAACAAATTGGTCAACTATAAGCACTCTATTGCATCGCCTTTACCACTGCTGAGGCGATATCGGACATGACTTTCTCGCGCACTTCCTCAGGCGCTTTTGAACCTGCGATGAATACGGCGATCGCCACACGCTTTCCATCCGGTGAACTAGCAATCCCAACGTCATTTGTTGCAGTATTTATCCCAAGAACATCTGCACCCGTACCAGTCTTGTGTGCGATCGACCAATTATTGGGTAGCCCTGCTTTTAGCCGCTTCTGTCCTGTTGGAGAATCGGTCATTATCTTTAGTAACAAAGCGGTAGAGTTCTCGGACAATAACTGATTCGAGCGTAACCTTGCCAAAAGATTAACCATCGCTTCAGGAGTTGCAGTATCTCGTGAGTCGCGAAGATAGTTTTCCAAAGCAGCTTTCTTCTGGCGATCTGGAATCTTTTCCACAGCTTCCTTGTATTTTTGTTCGTCAGCTAATTCAGGTTGAAAGTTTTTGAGTCCCACACTCTGGGGCTGTAGCTGCTGTTCTAATCGATCAACGCGGATGTTGCGAATTTGCAGTTCGCGTAAGATAGCAGTAACTTTTTCCGGTCCACCAACTAATCGCACCAAAGCGTCAGCGGCAGTATTATCACTCATTCCCACAGAGCGTTCTAGAACGTTTCGGAGTGGGATCTGTACTCTATCACCTCTGAATTCTTTGATGATAGGACTCCATCCAGGAGCAAGATCCCGACGCATAATCGTGACTAATTGCCTGAGCGACATCTTGCCCTCGTCTACTCGTTTCAAGACAGCTATGGCAGAAGGAAGCTTAAATACGCTTTGCATGGGAAAGCGCTGCTTACCATTGAGAAACCAGCTTTGACCGTTATTAAGGTCTAAAACCCCAATACCAACTTTACCTTGGGCGGCTGAAATATCGAGATTTTGTAACTGCTGTTGAAATAATGAAGTATTGGGCTGCCCCGTAGTGACAACAGCGCTTACTTTCATCATGCCATCTGCAAGCGGTGAGGTTTGATGAATTTGTTGCTCAAGTTGCTGTGAGGAGACCTGTGTGATGCTTGGAGATAAAGGGGTTAGAGATGGTTGTTGTGCTTTGACTGGAAGCAACATAAACGAAAGCAGAATAACCACTCCAAACGAAAGCCAAAAACGACGTACAAACACTGGAAACATCTGACGTTAAATTTCTAGGTGTGAATATTTGTTCTACCGTATCATCGACTTTGTTAATGTCTGTTCTGTTTCTGGTAAAAACTTTAGTATCTAAAATATTTGCGTCAAATTTAAATATGACCGAACAAAGAACTCCCCGGCTAGAGCCCAAAACCGTACTGCCTCCCGAATTGATTCGTGGAAGCAAAAATGTTTCCTTGTAAAATCCCCACGAATGGAATCCGTGGGGATTTTCTGTGTTCTGCGTTCTTCTTAACCAAGTAATGTTACAAACAGCTCAAAGGAGCAGGACATTAGTTTATTTTTGAATTGTTAACTAGCCTCGTTCTCGCATTTCCTGTCTTCGCATGGGCATGGCATCAATTTCGTTAAAAATAGCTTTTGCTTGGATAGGAGTTGTATCACGACGCTTGACACCACCGTCTTTACCCACCAAGACAACACAAAAATCTTGGTTACTGACTTTTAGGCGATAGCGCAACCTAGCCGCCCCCGCCGGATCTATTTGCTCTGTGTTAGCAAAACTCTTGCCGTTTGCAACAACTTGAACAAGAACTAAATCCCGCTCACGAAAACTTGATTTATACTTGTCAAACAGTTGCATCTGCTTTTGGTAAGCAGGATTGCTACTAGAGGGAGCAAACACTACTAGTACGCGATTTTTCCATTTTTGAGAACTCAGGTTGAAAGAGGACGTATTTGCAGAATTATTGGTTGAAGCATGAGCACGACCGAATGTACTTACCGGCAGTAGCATAACAAATGCTAGTAAGGGGATTATGAGTGCTGATTTATTCAAAGTGAAAGATCTCCTTGCGCACTATGAATATTTGGTTTGTAGTCGTAATATTTTTCTAGACTATCATCTACTTTCTTGATGTCTCCTCTATTTGGTGGTAGAGACGTTGGTATGATTTACTTAAATTGAGAATATTGCATTTAACGAAGTTCAATTTTCTCGAATCCACAGTGCTAGCCCACCTCCACGACCGCTAGCTGCAATCAAGTCTTGTGTGACTAAGAAAAACGCAAAGAAGGGTAGTTTCGCTACAGGTTGAGTATAAAAATTTTCCGCCCCAGTTTTACCGCCTCGAATCTGACCGCTGTAAATCACACGACCAAACAAACTGATTTGCATCTGGAGAAAGTCAAACGCCAATAAGTTTTTCTTCGCTGAATATTGTGCTGGACCTTTGAGCTTCAACGAAACAAAACCACATTGAACTGAATTGCCAATTCCCTCTCTGCTTGGAGTTTCATCTACAGCTGGCGTGGTGTCAAAGGAAATATAAGTTGCAGCCAATTTCGGGATATAAAAACCTTTGCCCAAGACAATTCCGGCTTTATTTATGACTTTTTTGGTTCCAGTGACAAAGCATAGTCGCCATTCACCAACCAAGGACTCAAAAGGATATGTCAGGTGTTGCTGTTTAGCTGCTTTTTCCGCTTGCAGCAAAGCATTGACCACGACTTCAGCACCGGGGCGCTCATTTCTCTGTCCTTGATACGCAGTTGCAGCGAGTGAGAGTACAGTGACAAAATCACCTGAGGCAAGGGAAGTTAAATCGGCTGTCATAAAGGCACTCCAGATTTTGCAACTTAATACTCTGGGTGACATCCTCCCACATTAACCGCAAGCGGTATAGTGTGGGCTTCCTCAAATCACTTCGAGGATTTCCTGGTTTTTCCCTTACGGGATTTCGCCACTTGCCTAGACTGACTTGCATCAGTCCCCGGTAGATCGACTGCACAGGCTGTTTCCATTCCCGTCTGCCCGACGGTACTAATGAGCTTGATTCCTCGGTTTCTAATATTTTGACCTGCTGCCACATCTCTATCTGTTGTATATCCGCAGTTTGGGCAGCTATGAACTCTAACACTCAGGTCTTTTTTGACTAAACCACCACATTCAGGGCATTCCTGAGAAGTCCCCCTGGCGTCAACCTCAGCAAAGAATTTTCCGCGTTTCCAGCAGACATACTTGACAATAGTTCTGAACTGTCCAAATCCAGCATCAAGCATATGTTTACCAAACATGCCTTTTGCACTAGTGCAGTAGTCTAGATCTTCCATGAAAATCATGTCACCAGCATCGCAAAGTGCATGAGCTTGCTTATCAGTATTGTAGAGGATTTACTAGACTGGTGACAACTACTAAATGTTAATATTATAAACATCGAGTTCCTAATATTAACCTGGAGAGCGAGTGTGGTCTTGGGGGTTTCCCCCATGAACATTTTGCGTGGAGTCCATGTATCCCAACGCTATGGCGTGGGTCTTATAGCTCCCCCAGACCCCTACAGAAGATAAATCATAAAGCTAATATCTTTTAATTTTTTTGCCTAACTTTAGGAATTCTTCCGGGTGTTGCTTAAGGGACTATGGAAGTTAGTATTATCTACATAGCGTGAAAATAACATGGAAGCTTTTAGCATCAATATTGACCATTAAATCTTATTTTTGGTACAATAGTACTAATGAAATAAAAAATAATATTCAGTCACTTTTTATACTTTAAGCTTTTACTTTGTTAATTTTATTGACAAAATATCTAATAAAAATATTCAAGGTAAGTGTTAATGCTATATCGCTCAAGGGGCTGCTTCAAAGGAACATCGCACCTTTGGGGTCAGTACTTTGTCTGCCTAGATAATTGCAGATGATACAAAAGATTATTGCAATACAGTTATGCTCCTTGCCATCGCTAATTGCTAAATATAAGCAGCAATTAGCGATTTTTTTTTATTTTCTATGTCCAGAGTCCACGCTGCTTGGTATCCAACCGATAAAACTATGAGTAAAAGTTGGGTTTTGGTAACTCATTATTCAATGCCCAGTTCCCCAAATCTCGCACTTTGTAATCCACTGGATCATGCAGGGTGAAAGTGCGGAGATTGCGCCAGTAGCGGTCAAAGCCATATTGAGCACTGGTAGCGCGTGCGCCCATAACTTCAAAGATGCGGTTGGTAATGTCTAAACCGACTCTGGTGGCGGCGACTTTGGCAGTGGCGATAGCTTCGCTGCTGCCTTCGGCAGATCGCCAACGCTGATTCTCCCCGTTGTTCTGCTGTCAGTGCCCATTCCTGTTCCCAGGCTGCTTGTAGTAATTCTCCCGCTTGGTCAGTCAGACTTTTAGCTGCTTGGAGGTCAACCCATATATTACCATAGTGCTGGAGAATGTAGGGATCTTGTGTTGCACTTTCTACGCCGGATGTCAACCAGGGCCTTGTCGTCGTGCGAGTATATAATAAAGCCGCCTCAAATGCACCCTGTGCAATTCCCAAATAGATATTGGCAAGGTTCAATTGAGTCAAGCAAGAGCGGATAGTGCCGAAAGGTTGATTTGGTTTATCTCTACTACCTAGAATTTCATCACGATAGACTAGCACATTGTCAAACGTAACACTACCGCTGTCTGTTTGGCGTTGCCCCATATTATCCCAGTCATTATGGATAGTAACGCCTTCCCGTTGGCTGGGAATTGCCAGAATGCTTAATTCACCAGTTTCAACATGAGTAGCTGTAATAGGTAATACATCTGAGTCTTGGGAACCAGAGCAGAAGCTTTTGATGCCGTTGAGGCGGAAATGATTGTCCTGTGATATCAGTGTTGTTCTGCGATCCAGGGGGTTAACGGCATTGCACCAAAACCAATTGTTGCGGATAGTTTCTGAGTAATACCGCTGTTTTTGCTCTGTGGAACCAAAGATATGAGGAATAACCACACCTAAATGGTGGTAGGAGAAGATATGAGCAATAGAGCTATCAACTTTGCCAAACTCGCGGGTTATTTTGAGAGCGACGAGCCAAGTTTGCCCTAGACCGCCGTACTCTTTGGGTACGATCAGTTTTAGTAAATTGCTTTGGCGCAAGCGATAAGCCGGAGGCTTGACGCTACGCGTATCGCGCTCAATTTTTGGTGTTCCCCCTTTAGCATCCCGTGCGACTGCTGTCTGAGCAAATTCCTCTGCCAAGGACTTAGCTAAAACAATGTAATCTTCAGACTCTCTAGTTTCGATTAATTGCATTTATTGCAGCTTCTCAAAATTCAAAAAAAGTTCTCAGGTTTAGTGCATGATGTGTAGGCGAGAATTCCCATAACCAATTAGGATGTACTAAAGTGAGGGTTCCCAAAACAAGCAGACTAGTACCTACTACTGGAACTAGCACACGGCTCCAGCGTGATGTTTTCTCTACTACCATTACGCCAGTTAGTAATAACATTAAGGTAAGATGCCCCACTCCCACGGTAAACATCACCAGCATTAACGCCCAGCAACAGCCCAGGCAGTAAAGACCGTGGCGAATTCCCAAATTCCAGGCAGCTTTCAGCCCTCTTTGATAGTGATGAGTGAGAAAACTCAGAGGATGCCGACACGACTTTAAACAATGTTCTTTCAGTCCACTAAACTGGAACGCACCAGCCATTAGCACAGTTGTGCCAGAAATTAGCCAAGTACGTTGATGAAGCCAGGGTAAAGAATTAACCAGATGGTGTAATCCCCAGTCACCCAAAAAATTGAGGAGAGCAAAGCCAGTCCAGACTGTAGCATAGGCACAGATGAATACGACCAAAAGCAGATAACCTTTTTCCTGACTTTGTTGCCGACTAACTTTCGAGAACAGCCGAATCAATGGTAGGCTGGAGGGCAACATCATCGCTACTGTCATAACCTGCCAAGTCAGTAGAAAAATAAATAGTTTTAGGAAAAGAGGTTGAGATTTTTCCCCAATCAAAGCATCATGATACGACCAGTGGTCAAGACCCGTAACCACCATCAGCAGCATTAACACCCAAGCTAAAAATACCAGCCCCCAAACCGGCATCGTCTCATTCGTTAGAAAGTCATACAGCCTGCTTAAAAGCGGATGTGCAGATGTCGTTTGGCGCGGTGAATCATTCATCGCTGTCTAAGCCTCAAAGCGAAACTCACCCTGAATAGCATTGCGTCCGTTGTATTCCCAGGTGAGATTGAACTCTGGTAAATTCACCTTGTGATAGGAAGCTTTGCCAACGTAAGCAGGAGAACCTGGAATAGTGCTGAATATGCTATCAACTAGCTTGGTAGGTTTGCCGTCAGCACTACGGTAGGGTGCCATTTCTGCACCTAGCACATCTCCAATACGAATCGTCCCTTGAGCTTCTTTGATTTGATACTCAATTGGTGCCACTCGCACATCCAGATTTTCACTGACCAGTTTTGCCAAATCAGCGATCGCCCCTCCAAGTTCACCTGTAAAAACTTTGACTAGTGCCTGCTGTTGTTCAACCGTTCCCTTACCATCAACATAAGTAACTGCTCGCCAGTTTCCCGCTAGGACATTTCCAGGAATATAAACAATTTTTACAAGGGTTAATCCAGATACATCTAAACCTTGGATCTCTCCCCGCTCAACGTAATAGGCGACAAAACTATCGCAACTTCCTCCATCAGGATCTTCCCCAATCCAGCAGGGGCAAGGCGTATTGCAGGAACATGCTTCTAGGATTTGTCCTTCTAGCTCATAGGTTTTGGTAGCGGTTGTCATTGTTACTTCTCCTGCTAACCTTTGCGGGACAACTCTAAATTTTGGTTATCAATTTTAAAGTACAGTCATTTTATAGATTAACCGTATCAAAAATTATTACACAATCTACTTAATAAGACAAGGGGCTTGTTTTCAAAGGCTATATATGCAAAAATCATTATTTACATATAAAATACGGTAATTCTATTAAAATACTGTAATTTATAATTTTTTTTGCGAAAAACTCAGATTAACCTGTGAAATCTTAGGTTTTTTTGTGCAGGTACGTCTTGAAAAAAATGATTTTAATTTTAGTGCTGTTTGCGAGAGAAGTAACTCTATTCCTCTGTGTCCTCTGTGAAAAAATTAGCTTGTGTGGAAATTCTATTCTTGTAATAAAAAGAAGTATTTTATAGTTTGATTACGTAGATGAAAATGCCAGAGATTTTTTTAGCTGCCTGGAAACATCGCATTATTAACACTGATAGAAGAAGAAAAAATGTTTACAAAGGTCTTCAATATATTTCAAATATAGCTATAACGAAATTTTTTAAATTAGTAATCATCTAATTTTTTGAATTTATTCTATCTTATTTTTGACAGATGAAATATGAGGGAGGAGTGAAAAAAATGTTAAATATTTCATTTCAGAATTCACTAGTTGGAGCGGCAATTTTGGGAACTACTTTGCTAGCGAGCACATCAGCTTATGCTGAAAATAGCTATTTAGCTGCACTGATTACGCCTCAAGCAATGACAACAACGGTGATTCCAGCATCACTACCTACTATTGTGACTAAAGTTCGAGTGATTGCACAAGCAGTTGTGGTGCCAGATAAAGAGTCTGCTATTCCTGCAATCAAGAGTGATGCAACTTTCTCACAGACAAGCAGCAGCGACAGAAATAGTACCTTGTCTCAGGTAAATTCTGTGTCTGGACTCTCGGATGTACAGCCAAGCGATTGGGCTTTTCAAGCACTCCAGTCTTTAGTTGAGCGTTATGGATGCATTGCAGGCTATCCAAATAGCACTTATCGGGGAAACCGCGCCATCACTCGCTATGAATTTGCAGCAGGCTTAAATGCTTGTTTATCTCGTATCAACGAGCTAATTGCAACAGCTACATCTGACTTAGTGACCAGAGAAGACTTAACTACTCTACAAAGACTACAAAAAGAATTTGCCGCTGAACTAGTAACTTTACGGGGTCGTGTTGATAATTTAGAAGCTCGGACTGCAGAACTTGAAGCCAATCAGTTTTCTACAACAACAAAGCTAGTAGGAGAAGCCATTTTTGCCATTACAGATGCCTTGAGTGGCTCGGTTAATGATAGCAACACAGTTTTTCAGGATAGAGTTCGCCTCGTTTTCAAAAGTAGTTTTACAGGTCAAGATACTCTATACGTCCGCTTAACTGCTGGAAATGCCACTCCCTTGACGCTGCCAAATGGTACAGCAGAAGGACTTCAAACCTTCAATCTCTCTCCAGCCAACAACGATGATATTCTTGATTGGCTCTCTTATTACTTCCCGATTGGAGACAAAATACAGGCTTACATAGGAGCAGTAAACGGAGTATTTTTTGATTTCATTCCCACTCTAAGTCCCTATTTGGATAGTGCTACAGGTGGTGGTCGCGCTCTTACAGAATTTGCTTCCTCCAGTCCTATTTACCGTATTGGTGGTGGTGCAGGTGGGGGAATCAATTACAAATTCAGTGACAAATTGGTATTGAGCTTGGCTTATTTAGCAGGAGATCATGCCAGACCTCAATCAGGTAGTGGCTTATTTAATGGTCAATATAGCGCACTTGCACAACTAGCATGGAACCCCAACAAGAACTCTGGCATTGGTTTGACCTATGTAAATGCCTACCAAAATCGGGGAGCAATATTTGATCTGGGTAGTGGTTTTACACTTGTCGGGACAGCTCAAGCCAATACTCCATTTGAGCGGATGATTACGAACTCTTACGGAGTACAAGCTTTTTATAAATTTAGTCCTCGATTTGCAGTCAATGGGTTCTTTGGCTACACAAACGCCAAAAATTTGGCAGGTAGTGGTAGTGCAGATATTTGGTACTATGCCGTGGGATTGGCATTCCCAGATTTAGGTAAACAAGGTAACCTTGGTGGTATTCTTGTGGGTGCAGAACCTTATCGGGGTGGTAACCCTGCACCTGCAAACGATTTATCCTTACATATTGAAGGCTTTTACAAGTATCAGTTTACAGATAACATTGCCATCACTCCAGGTGTTATTTGGATTACGGCTCCTGGTCAAAACGATGACAATAAAGATGCGGTTATTGGCACTATAAGAACAACCTTCACCTTTTAGATCATCTGCAAAGGTACAAAGAATAATTCATAGATCAATTCAGCAATGTTAAAAATTTTGGCGTTGCTGAATTGATCTATAGAGAATGCGGCAATTACAACCAAGGATGACGTGGTGGGTTAACACCGTTTAAGTAGAAGTTACCAACAGCGTAGTATTTCCAGCGGGCAGGATCGTGTAAAGTATGAGTCCGAGCATTCCGCCAGTGGCGATCTAAGTTATATTGCTGCAAGGTAGACTTAGTACCTGCTAGCTCAAACAGCTTGTTGGTTGTTAGAATTGCAGCTTCAGCAGCGATCGCTTTCGCTTCAGCAACTGCAATGGAAGCCTCTGCCACAGTTGTATCCGTTGAGTCTGCGTTCGCCCGATCAATATACTCACCCGAACGACGCAGCAGTTCTTCGGCTGCATGAACTTGGATAACGAGGTTACCAATATTATAGATAGTCAGTGGATCTTCGTAGCCATGCTCCAGTTCAACATCAATCCAGGGACGAGCATAGTTGCGAACGTAGTGGAGCGTGTCTCTTAAAGCTGCCTTAGCAATACCAACATCCACCGCAGCTTGAATGATCTGAGCTATAGGACCTTGAGTTGTCGGACGTTCAAAAGCTAAGTAATGCGGTATGACTTGCTCTTCGGACACCTTGACATTTTCAATAATAGTAGTACCGCTGGCGGTGGTACGCTGTCCAAAACTGCTCCAGTCGTCAATGACATTCAAGCCTGGTGTGCCAGCTTCTACCACGACAATCACTGTTTTGTCGTCGTCATTGCGAGCAATCACCGGAATCCAATCCGCTACCAATGCGCCGCTAGAGTAGAATTTCCGTCCGTTGAGAACGTATCCATCTCCAGACTTTTGCAAACGTGTCTGTACATCGAGCACTGATTTGGTGCCAATCTCAGAAAAGGCGTTGCCAAACCGCTTACCTTGCAATACTAGATCAAAGAAAAAACGTTTCTGTTCTTCCGTACCATCCAGCCGGATGGATTCCACGATATACAAGTGATTTTGAGGAATTTGTCCCAGGCTGGAATCAGCTTCAGAGATAATTTTGGTCACTTCTGCCAGGGTGACATTCGAGACAAAGGAACCACCGTACTCCTTGGGAACAGTGATTCCCCACAGCCCACTTTGGGAGTATTTGTTTACCTCATCAACAGGTATCTTCCCTTGTCTATCTCGTTCGGAATCTCCTTTGACAAATTCAGCTGCTAATTCATGGGCGATCGCGATCGCTTCAGTATCGTCACGAATCACATAAGCTTTTTGCTCGGTACTGGTTACAGATGTCATGTTTTACCTTCCTTGTGTTGCTCTTGTGAGAAATCCCAGTGAAAATTCAAAACTCACCCGTTTACGCAGTCACTAACTCATCAGGTGTGCGACGACGCGCCTCAATTTCTCGTACCAAGGGAATCACAGTACGACCAAAAGCTGGCAAGTCATCGGTGTAATGCAAGAATCCACCGAGAATTAAATCTACTCCTACTTCGTAGAATTGGCGAATCCGCTCAGCAACTTGTTCTGCTGTACCAATTAAACCTGACCTAAAGCCATCGTTGTATTGCACCAAATCTTCAAAATTTGAGTTTGCCCACATTCCCTGACGCTCACGAGTGGAAGCTCCTGCTTGTTTGACAGCCTCTCCAAAACCTTCAACAGCTTCTTTATCCGCTTGAGCAATAATCTCTCGCAGCAAGTCATGAGCTTCTTTTTCAGTGTCTCGCACTAGGATAAAGGCATTGAGTCCAAACTTGACTCTCCGTCCTTGTTCACGCGCTAGGGCAGAAACTTCCTGAATCTGTTCTCGCACACCTTCAATAGTGTTGCCATTCATGAAATACCAGTCAGACACACGAGCTGCCATGCGTCGTGCTGCTTTGGAGTTACCACCTTGGAAAATTTCTGGATGTGGATTGTGATTAATTGGTTTGGGTTTCACCCAACCACCGTTGATGCGGTAAAAGTCTCCTTTGAAGTGGAATTCTTCTTCTGTCCACATACCTTTGAGTACGCGAATGAATTCCTCAGATCTTCGATAGCGTTCGTCATGATCTAACCACGGTTCACCATAAATCGTGAATTCATTTTTAAACCAACCACTAACAACATTTAGGGCGAAACGACCTTTGGAAATAAAATCGATTGTCGCACCCATTTTGGCAACGACACCTGGATGCCATAGTCCTGGATGAACTGCAGCAATTAATTTTAGCCGCTCAGTCACAGGTGCTAAAGCTGCTACTGTAGTCAGCGCCTCTAGTTGGTACTCAGCACCGTAGCTGGCAATAAATCGAGCTTGTGCCAAAGCATAGTCAAATCCTACCTGTTCTGCTGCTTGAGCCAGCTGAGCATTGTAATCGAAAGTCCAATCTGTACGTTGGGGAATTTTGCTGACAACCAACCCACCACTTACGTTAGGAACCCAATACGCAAATTTAATATCTACCATCATCGCACCTCTTTTTGTGCTGTGTGAACCCTGCTTATGAGTTGTGACTGCTGCTGTGAACTGCCAGAATCCAGTCTAGACAAAGTGTTAGAGTTTGCAGATATAACTCAATTTGATGGACTGCCAGCAATCGCAACAATATAAGCCATGTCAAAATCTCCTGATTCTAGTTAGTATTGCTGCTAATCTACGGTGGCTATATTTTTTTTCTGAAACTGCTGTCTAGGAAAATCTTGATTGGCAACAATTTCACCAAACGGACTCAACACATGCTGTTCAGCAACTACAGGAAGATTCTCCAGAGGGAGACGGGGGAATAGGAGTTCTGCGACTCGATAAGCTTCCTCTAAGTGGGGATAACCAGATAGAATGAAGGTATCGATTCCCAAATCTGCATATTCCAACATTCTTTCGGCAACGGTATCGGGATCGCCTACCAAGGCAGTTCCTGCACCACCTCTGACTAAACCAACTCCTGCCCACAAGTTTGGACTAATTTGTAGTGCTTCTCGACTGCCTTGGTGTAGTTGGGTCATGCGGCGTTGTCCAACAGAATCCATACGAGCATAAGCTTTTTGTGCAGTTGCGATCGCATCTTCATCCACATACCGAATCAATTGATTTGCCGCATCCCAAGCTTCACTTTCGGTTTCCCGCACAATTACATGCAGGCGAATACCGAAGCGCAAAGTTCTTCCCTCGATCTGTGCGAGTCTACGAACTGCGGCAATCTTTTCGGCAACTTGTTGGGGTGGTTCACCCCAGGTAAGGTACACATCCACATGCTTGGCAGCAACTTGCTGAGCAATAGGAGAGGAACCGCCAAACCATAATGGTGGATATGGTTTCTGGATAGGGGGAAACAGCAGTTTACCGCCCTCAAAGTTGAAATAGTCACCAACGAAGTTGATTTCTTCTCCACTGGCGATCGCCCGCCATAATGTTAAAAACTCATCCGTCAACTCATAGCGCTGATCGTGACTCAGGTGCAAACCATCTCCAGCCAATTCTACCGGATCTCCGCCCGTCACCACGTTGATTAGCAAACGTCCACCAGAGAGGCGATCAAAGGTTGCTGCCATCCGTGCTGCTACCCCAGGCAAAACCAATCCAGGACGTATCGCCACCAGAAAATACATTTGCCGAGTTAGCGATGCTAAAGTTGATGCCACAATCCAGGCATCTTCGCAAGAGCGACCCGTAGGCAGCAATGCCCCTGTGTAACCTAGATCATCCACCGCCTGAGCAATTTGTCGTAAGTAAGGAAAGCTAACTGCCCGTCCGCCAGTAGCAGTTCCTAGATAACGTCCGTCACCATGAGTTGGGATGAACCATAGTAGCTGCATAATCTTTATTTTCTTAAAGTGCGGTATGTCAATGTGCTTGCAGTATTTTATCGAGTTAACTTAGAAGTATCGCACGACCAATTCAGTAAATCAAGCTATTTTTACCCTCTATTTGATTTTTGAATATGTAGGGTGTGTTATGCGGTAGGCTAACGGACTATCTCAATATCCTGGTGCGCTAGACGTTCCGTCTAACACTACAATTACTCAGATTCTTTCAACATCCAAACTGGATTACTATATAATTTTACGAAAGTTTAAATATTTTCTTTAGGAAAAGTTTAGTTGCTAAATTTCCCTTAAGTTGATAAGGAGATAAAATCATGCTCACAGTAGACCCCTCAAAATTATCCAAAGGGGAACTTCCCCATCCACCTGAGTTTGAGCGTGTGGAAGATGAGCGTCTCCATCGCAAACAGTGTTTGGCTGGGGAACTTCCCCATCCACCTGAGTTTGAGCGTGTGGAAGATGAGCGTCTCCATCGCAAACAGCGTTTGGCTGCTGCCTTTCGTTTGTTTGCTCGTTACGGTTTTGATGAAGGTGTTGCTGGACACATCACTGCTCGTGACCCTGAATTCCATGACCACTTTTGGGTAAATCCTTTTGGGATGTACTTTGGTCATATCCGAGTTTGCGACCTGCTACTGGTCAACCACAAGGGTGAGGTCGTTGAGGGTGATAAGCCAGTAAACGCTGCTGCTTTCGCCATACACTCTCAAATCCACCAAGCGCGACCAGATGTAGTAGGAGCTGCTCACACACATTCCCTGTACGGCAAAACCTGGTCAACCTTGGGACGTTTTCTTGATCCGTTGACTCAAGATGCTTGTGCTTTCTATGAAGACCACGCTTTGTTTGAGGACTATACTGGGGTGGTACTGGATTTGGAAGAAAGTCAGCGTATTGCCAATACTCTGGGACAAAAGAAAGCGGCGATTCTTCGCAACCACGGCTTAGTGAGTGTTGGTCGTTCAGTGGATGAAGCAGCATGGTGGTATATCACAATGGATCGCTGCTGTCAATCGCAGTTGATGGCCCAAGCAGCAGGAAAGCCAGTGCTGATTAACCCTGACACTGCTAGTCTGACTTATCGTCAAGTTGGCTCACATTTCATGGGTTGGTTCAATTTCCAGTCACTGTATGACATGATTGTCCGTCAGCAACCTGACTTGCTGGATTGATTGACATCCTCCCACCGCTGACCTCAACACAGAGTGCGATTCGTTGAAGCGTGAATCACGGTGAAAGCCCGTACATAACGCTTCCAGCCACAAGGCTGAACTCTCGGTCTGATAAGGGTTTGAACTGTTTGGCAAATAGTTAAACAAACTTGGCATAACTTGTACAAACCTTACCATGATCTGCTGGCGAAAAATCAGGAGAATAAGGAGACAAATAAATTAATCTAGCCCCAACAGCTTCAATAGCTTCGCGGATACCAGTAACCTTATGAGAGCTAAAGTTGTCCATGACAACAGTTGCGCTGCTGCCAAAGATTTGGAACCAAAACTTGAGTGACGTAAGTTTTAAACGCGCTCTGCATTAGTACCACCACTAAAAGTCATGGCGGCAATGATTCCTTCTAAGGACATAGCCCCAATCATCGTTACATTTTTCCCCCGCCCGTCAGGACGATCACCATAAGCGCGAGTACCTTGGGGCGAACGGGCGAAGCGTCTAGTCATGGCGATGTTAACTCCAGCCTCATCAATAAATATCAAGTCCTCTAGATTTACTGAACCAATGGTTGTCCAATACTCTGCTCTTAGTTTTTGAACTCGTTCTGTGTATTTTTCACGCTTAGTGCAATGTTTTTTTTGCGTGTTAGATTCAGTTTTTGGGTTATTCTCCCCATTGTGGCTCGACTGATTTTAACTCCAGCCTTTTGTTCTAAGCGATACGCCAAGGGCGTCTGCGCTCCGCGCAATCGCACAACTCAACCAGAGTGGCATCGTTATCTTCCTCCAGCAAGAGCGCAACCAAAGCCATTTGTTCGCTGTTTAATTTGGCAGATTGACCTCCTGAGTGCGGCTTTGCTTCAACTGTGCCGTAAAAGCGGAATCGCTTCAGCAGGCTTTGAACAAAACTTAAACTTACACTAAATCGTTTCGCCAGTTGTCGTTGAGAGCCTTGTTCATTGTTATGGGCATCAATGATTTTTTGGCGTAGATCGGTGGAGTAAGCTTTCATATTGATGGACATGGTTATTTATATACTCCATACTCCCACACTGTATTTCACTCAACTGAGAACCGCTATATATGTCTTTTTTTAGACATCTACTCTGCTCTCAAATTTACACAATTCTGTGATATTTTTAACATAGCTGAACTGCGTTAGAGTATACATTTTAAATATGAAAAAACTATTAATTACTGGTGCGAGTGGTTTTTTAGGATATCATCTTTGCCAGATTGCAAAACAAGAATACTCAGTCTATGGAACTTACTTTTCTCATTCTTTAGAAATTCCAGGCATCAAAATGCTGAAAGTTGATTTGAGAGATTTTCAAGAACTGAAACAAATCTTTAGTGACTTTCAACCAACAGCCGTCATCCACACCGCTGCACTATCCCAACCGAATTTTTGTCAAACTCATGTAGAGGAATCATATGCAATCAATGTCACAGCATCCTGTAATATTGCTGGACTTTGTGCCGATGATTCTATTCCTTGCGCTTTTACATCAACAGATTTGGTTTTTGATGGTTTCAACGCTCCTTATTGTGAAACTGATCCTGTATGTCCTGTGAATATTTATGGTGAGCAAAAAGTCATGGCTGAGAAAGGTATGCTAGAACGTTATCCTATGACTGCTGTTTGCCGTATGCCATTAATGTTTGGGATGGCAACACCAACAGCAACAAGCTTTATTCAATCTTTTATCAAAACTCTTCAAGAAGGCAAAGAATTAAATTTATTCACAGATGAATTTAGAACACCCGTCAGTGGCAAAACTGCAGCAAAAGGGTTGTTATTGGCATTAGAAAAAGTTAACGGACACATTCACTTAGGAGGAAAAGAAAGAATTTCACGCTATGATTTTGGCCGTTTCTTAGTAGATATTTTTAAAACTCCTGCCAATCAACTAAAAGCGTGCCGACAACAAGATGTAAAAATGTCAGCACCAAGACCATCTGATGTTTCTTTGGACAGTACCAAAGCTTTTGATTTAGGTTACCAACCTCTTTCCTTGCAAGAAGAATTACAGGATTTATACAAAGATTTTTATAAGAACATTTAATAAATAGCTCAACCTAATTAAACGTGAAATGTCATTATCCACTTCATCCATTGCCAAAACCAACGGATGTCCCAACTTTTTTAGAATATAGCGTTGTAAGTAGCGATCGCAATGCTGAATCGTCGTTAAGTTGAGACGAAAAGACTCCTCCACTATAAAAGAAACACCATCTCCCTTCTTCCCTGTTCCCTATTTCCTGTGTTTCTTAAGAGCAGTTCAACTGGCGGCGCACCACCCGCTACGAATGAAAAAAACACTCTTTTCACGCCAGATACCTAGGTCGGGAAACACTCATCAAGTACTGGCTCCCCAACGCACTGGCTCCCCTTACACCCTTACACCCTTGTGTTTCTTCAGAGTGAACCAAGAAATGATTTTAACAGTCTAACTACTTATAAATCAAAGGAAATGCCAAATGAAAACTACCGAGTGTGTTGGTGAATGCTAACTATAAGGAACTGTAGCGATTGATGCCGTGACAATGGTCGGGGGTGAAAGTGGCAAAGACTGTTTTGTGTTGCGACTATCATAGCGGTCATAGATGACACGTTATGCTTACAAGGGTAAAAAATGAGCCAAATTATACAATCAACCTCAAAAGATTTAGTGATGAATATCAAACAAATACTAGTTAGTTTGGTCGCAGGTGTTGTTGCCTTTGGTGCAACTGCAAGTATGAGTCAACCCACTCAAGCTCAAAGTGGGCGAGGATTTTATTGTGACACCGAAACCAGAAAACCGATGACAGTGTACCAAAATGGTAGAGGTGCTACTGAACCTTGGATTCGCTGGACTTCCAATTACTTCAGAAACGCAGGCTACGATCCACTGACACGTTGTCAAGAGGTGAGCGAACGTTTGGAAACTTACCGCCGTAACAAACAGTTGAGGTTTGTTACAACAGGTGAAATGAACGGACAAAATGTGATTTGCACCGCTAACCGATTTAATGGACAGTGTGAAGAGTTGATATTGACCCTTAAACCCAATGAAAATCCTGATCGAGCGTTAACCAATCTCTTTGATTGGCGCTCAGGATCTGCGGCGTCTGCAAATGGTAGAAATAAAAGACCTTACATTGATGTGAGAGAACATTTAGGAATTCGTAGAGAATAAGGGATTTCCAAATAAAAAAATATTCTATTTTGATTGTTGACTGTTGACTCTTAACAGTTAACTGTCAACACTTCCTTGCTAACCAATCTTCTCGATAAATACCGTAAATAACCGCCTCACTTCCCAAAATTTCTGTCTTTCCTTCCAGTTTTTCTCCTAATCTCTGGGCAACTCTGATTGAAGCAGCATTCTCCGGACGAATTAAACTAATCACATGGGATTGTTGTAACTCACTAAAAGCATAATCCATCGCTGCCCTTGCTGCTTCCGTTGCAAAACCACGTCCCCAATACTTTCGCCGCAAAGTCCAACCAATTTCAAAACCGATCCACCCTTCAGGTTTCCAGCAACCCATCCGCCCAATCATTTCACTGGTGGAACGTTCCTCAACAGCCCACATACCATATCCCCGTAGTTGCCAATGACCAAGTATCATTGCCATACTCCGCCAAGACTCCCTACGGGATAAGGGTTTGCCTTCGCCAATGTAGCGCATAACTTCGGGGTCACTGCACATCTCGGTATAAGCATCAAGATCTTTCTCACGAAATCCACGTAGGATAAGACGTTGGGTTTCAAGTTGAGGAATTTGCATACGATTTGAGCACCATGCTTGTTTGTTCAGGTTGGATATGGGGTATGGGGTGTAGTGAAATGTTCCGTACTTTTTATACTCTACATTCTTACGCTTCTAACGAAAGAAAAAATTATTACATGACATCCATTTTGTAAAGCATTCTTAACAAAATGTTTAAAATATTATTTAATAACAAATTTAAATATAAAACTTAAAAATATTCAAAGAATAACTTATGACATTCTTGATATATTGTGAGACGAGCTACAAATTACGCAACGTGTAACCTTTGTCTTTTAAAGAACACATTTTGGATGTTTTGTCAACAATTGCAGGCAAACCACAATTGACTGCAAGAAGCAACCCATAACACAAAATGTTTTCTACCTATCCCTCAATGACAGGGGATATGTTTGAGGCGAGGAAAGTAGCACGTGACGCAATTTGTAAGTAAAAAGAGTGACTTCTTGGAAGGGAATTATGTCTTACGCGCAAACCAAGACTCAGACGAAATCAGGCTACCAAGCTGGGGTAAAAGATTACAGACTAACGTATTACACCCCCGACTACACTCCAAAAGATACAGATATTTTGGCAGCATTCCGCGTAACACCCCAGCCTGGAGTTCCACCGGAAGAAGCAGGCGCTGCTGTGGCTGCTGAGTCTTCCACCGGTACCTGGACAACCGTATGGACAGACTTGCTCACCGACTTAGATCGCTACAAAGGTCGTTGTTACGACATCGAACCAGTTCCTGGCGAAGGTAACCAATTCATTGCTTACGTTGCCTATCCGTTGGATCTGTTTGAAGAAGGCTCTGTAACCAACATGTTGACCTCGATTGTAGGAAACGTGTTCGGTTTCAAAGCCCTGAAAGCGCTGCGTCTGGAAGATTTGCGGATTCCTGTTGCTTACCTCAAGACGTTCCAAGGACCTCCACATGGTATTCAAGTTGAGCGCGACAAACTGAACAAGTACGGTCGTCCTCTGTTGGGTTGTACGATTAAGCCCAAGTTGGGTTTGTCTGCTAAGAACTACGGACGCGCAGTTTATGAGTGCTTGCGCGGTGGTTTGGACTTCACCAAAGACGACGAAAACATCAACTCCGCACCATTCCAACGGTGGCGCGATCGCTTCTTATTTGTTGCTGACGCTATCCACAAAGCACAAGCGGAAACAGGTGAAATCAAAGGTCACTACCTGAACGTGACTGCTCCCACTTGCGAAGAAATGCTGAAGCGGGCAGAGTACGCCAAAGAACTCAAAATGCCCATCATCATGCACGACTACCTAACCGCAGGCTTCACCGCTAACACCACATTAGCTCGCTGGTGTCGTGACAACGGTTTGTTGTTGCACATCCACCGCGCGATGCACGCGGTTATCGACCGTCAAAAGAACCACGGTATCCACTTCCGCGTTTTGGCTAAGACTCTGCGGATGTCTGGTGGTGACCACATCCACACCGGAACCGTTGTTGGTAAATTGGAAGGCGATCGCGCAATCACAATGGGCTTCGTCGATCTACTGCGTGAAAACTATGTTGAGCAAGACAGAGAGCGCGGTATCTACTTCACTCAAGACTGGGCTTCTATGCCTGGTGTAATGGCTGTAGCTTCCGGTGGTATCCACATTTGGCATATGCCTGCACTGGTAGAAATCTTCGGTGATGACTCCGTACTGCAATTTGGTGGTGGTACCCTTGGTCACCCTTGGGGTAATGCTCCTGGCGCAGCCGCTAACCGCGTTGCCCTGGAAGCTTGTATCCAAGCTCGTAACGAAGGTCGTAGCTTGGCTCGTGAAGGTAACGACGTTATCCGCGAAGCTGCTAAGTGGTCTCCTGAACTGGCTGCTGCTTGCGAACTGTGGAAGGAAATTAAGTTCGAGTTTGAATCAGTCGATACCGTCTGATCGTCAAGTAAGAAGTTAAAAAGTAAAAGAAAATAATCCTTCTTTCTCATTACTTTTGACTATTGACTTTTTACCTATTCTAGGGCTGGGGTCAAGCATGGATATTAAACAAATTGCGAAGGACACAGCCAAGACGCTGCAAAGCTACCTGACTTATCAGGCACTGAAAACGGTGTTGGCTCAAGTTAGCGAAACAAATCCTCCCTTGGCACTTTGGCTACAACGCTTTTCTGCCGATAAAATTCAGGATGGAGAAGCATACGTTAAGCAACTCTTTCAAGAGAAGCCCGAATTGGCTTTGCGGATCATGACTGTTAGAGAACACATAGCGGAACAAGTTACAGAATACTTACCCGAAATGGTTCGCACGGGCATTCAGCAAGCCAATATCGAACACCGTCGCCAGCATCTTGAGCGAATGACGCAAATAAATACATCAGATCCCAGTCCGGAACCAGAAACACAAGCAACTTCAGATCCAAACATTGAACAGTGAACAGTGAACAGTTAATAGTTAATAACTGATAACTGATAACTGATAACTGATGTTAACCGCAACCCATTATCATCACTTATGCAAACCTTTTCAAAAGAGCGTCGCTACGAAACCCTTTCTTATCTGCCTCCTCTCTCCGATGCTCAAATTGCTAAGCAAATCCAGTACATTCTCAACCAAGGTTACATTCCAGCAATTGAATTTAACGAGAATTCTGAGCCAACAGTATATTACTGGACTCTGTGGAAACTACCTCTGTTTGGTGCAAGATCAACTCAAGAAGTACTAAACGAAGTCCAAGCTTGCCGTTCTCAGTACGGTAATAACTTTATCCGCGTTGTTGGTTTCGATAACATTAAGCAGTGCCAAGTTCTCAGCTTTATCGTTCACAAACCCAATAGCAGCAGATACTAAAGCTGATAAGTTGGAATTAGTTCGTAAGAGAACTATAAATAATTGATTCATCTCCCAAAAAACAGAGGTAGATAACTCTATCTCTGTTTTTTTACTATTTAGGTAGTGTCGGGTGCACTTTTTGTAAAGTATAGCAGGGAACGCTTAACGCTTAACGCTTAACAGACTTGAAAGTATCTTGGTGACCGTATTTTCTCATTAGTTCGTGTGCTAATCTACCTGGCGACTGCTATATTAAGTAGATGCAAGAAAATTTAATCATGGAACTATCTTTGTGATTCCAAGTTGTGCTTCCGCTCACAGTTAAAATATACGTATGTTTTCAAATATAAGAAAAAGTATTTACTTAAATAAAAAGAGAAAATATTTTGGATTTCAAAATGAATGAAAATTAGTAGTCAAAAAAAATTAATATTATTTGAAGGAAGCCAACCAACTATTACCTGAAATCATTGTAGACTTTTGGTTGGCAAGGGTCACTCATCCCGATCAGGGATTGAAATTATTGGTAAAGATTTATGAGTTACTACATTTCTCCCCGCTTTCTGGATAAACTTGCAGTTCACATCACCAAAAACTATCTCGATCTTCCTGGTGTTCGAGTTCCCTTAATTTTAGGGATTCACGGACGCAAAGGCGAGGGCAAGTCGTTTCAATGTGAGTTAGTCTTTGAGAAAATGGGTATTGAAGTGACTCACATATCCGGTGGCGAACTCGAAAGTCCAGATGCAGGAGATCCAGCACGTCTGATTCGTCTGCGCTATCGAGAAACAGCGGAACTCATTCGCGTGCGGGGCAGAATGTGCGTGATCATGATTAATGATTTGGATGCAGGTGCGGGACGCTTTGATGAAGGCACTCAGTACACAGTCAACACTCAGTTGGTGAATGCCACACTGATGAATATTGCTGACAATCCCACAGATGTGCAACTTCCCGGTAGTTACGACGCAACGCCTTTACATCGTGTACCGATTCTTGTAACAGGTAATGACTTATCCACCCTGTATGCGCCACTGATTCGGGATGGTCGGATGGAGAAATTTTACTGGGACCCAGACCGAGATGATAAAGTTGGCATTGTCGGCGGGATTTTTAGTGAAGATGGACTTTCACGCCAAGAAGTTGAAAAATTAGTCGATACATTCCCAAATCAATCGATAGACTTTTTCAGCGCTTCGCGTGCCCGAATTTATGATGAACAAATTCGCAACTTCATACATGAAACCGGAATTGAGCGCGTATCTCAACGTGTGGTTAACAGCCTTGAAGGTCCACCACAATTCAAAAAGCCTAATTTCAACTTGTCTGGCTTAATTGAGATGGGCAAGTTGATGGTTGGTGAACAGCAGCGAGTCGAGAGTTCTCAACTGGTGAGTCAGTATAATCGCAGCTTGTACTCTCGTAATCAATCCGCACCTTCTGGTGGCGTGACACCAACGACTCAACCGTCAAGCGATTTATACTCTCGTAATCAATTCGCACCTTCTGGTGGCGCGACACCAAATAGTCAACCGTCAAGCGATCGCGCAAGCCAACCTGTAATATCTAATGGATTCCAGAAACAACAGGTATCGAATAGCCATTTGAGCTTAGAAACCCAAGAACAGATACGTCAGATATTGTCTCAAGGTTACAGAATAGGTATTGAGCATGTAGATGAGCGTCGCTTCCGCATAGGTTCCTGGCAAAGTTGCATCACAAGCCCAATAACCGGCGAACAAGATGCAATATCAACTGTGGAATCCTGTCTCGGGGAATATAGCAATGAGTATGTGCGCTTGGTAAGTATTGATCCAAACGCGAAGCGGCGGGTTCTAGAAACAATTATTCAGCGCCCGAATGGGAGAGTTGTTAGTCGGTGAACTACCCAAGCCAAGGCTTGTTTGTCTGTTCGGCAAACCCGTGTCTATGGCTTGCGCCACTGGGCTAGCCATAGACACAGGCTGGGCTTGTAGTTTCACGGGTGAATGCCTCTTCGATTTGATAAAATTCTCCTCAAGTCAAATCGCGAAGTACTTGACACTACCCCCTCAATTGTTGCTATATTATTGAAAGACAAATTGATGGGGCGTAGCCAAGTGGTAAGGCAGCGGGTTTTGGTCCCGCCATCCCTAGGTTCGAATCCTAGCGCCCCAGTTATAAAGAGAAAAATATAAGTTTGGCATCTTTTAAGCATTAATACTCAAAAATAGTAAAAACGATTCCTATACTTGAATCGGGGTTTTGATGATAGCTAAGACATGAAGAAAAAATATTTTCCAGAAAAATAAATAATTTCCGTGTAGCCATTGTTGTTATTATAAATTTAGACGAGAAAAAATTAGATGTTGAATCAACGTTTTTTGGCTGCTCTTTTGGCTGTAACAACCGTGACGACTACTGTTGCTGTTAATGTTTCTCCATCATATGGAAATCAGCGGAAAACACCACAGCAATATCAACAACAGCAGTATCAACTACCGCAGCAATATCAACTACCACAGCAATATCAACTACAGCAATATCAACTACCACAGCAACTACAGCAACAGCAATTACAGCAACAGCAACTACAGCAATATCAACAGCAACTACAGCAATATCAACAACAACGACAACAACGACAGCAACAGCAACTACAGCAACAGCAATTACAGCAACTACAGCAATATCAATTACGACAGCAATATCAACAACCGAGTCCGAAGTAAATGTCACAATGCAGATAAACTGATGCGCTTACGTTCTAACCTGTATTTATGGGGAGAACCGCCAAAATATTCAGGAAAGGGAAAACCACGAGTGCATTGAGGTTTTGGAACAGTTAATTAAAATATCACTATTTCTTACAAAAGCTTACCAAAGGTTGCTACACTGATTTGAGTGAGCAACAGTGAAGTTTAGTGATGTCTAAGTACGTGCCTTTACGTGTTGCTTGTGACAGACTTGGCGTTCATGCAAACACGATAAGGAGGTGGGCAGATAGTGGACAATTGCCAAGTATCCGAACAGACGGGAATCAACGATTGTTCGATGTTGACTCCTACCTCAAGCAAAAAGAGGGGGAAAAACGGCGAAAAATCTGCTATTGTCGAGTCTCTAGTCACAAGCAACGAGATGACCTTGAGCGACAAGTTGAGTTTATGCGCCGACGCTACCCAAATCACGAAATTATCACAGACATCGGGTCAGGACTCAACTTTAAAAGAAAAGGTCTTATATCCATATTGGACTGGATTAGCGAAAGAACTGTCTGTGAAATTGTTGTCGCACATCGAGATAGACTCGTTAGATTTGGGTTTGACCTTATCGAATGGTTTGGGAAAAAATTCTCCTGTGAAATCGTGGTTCTCGACGAGAATAAACTTTCACCCACAGAAGAACTTACAAGAGATTTGCTGTCGATCATCCATGTTTTCTCATCCAGAATGCATGGACTCAGAAAGTACCAACGTGAAATCAAAGAAGATAAGGATATTCCCAAACCAACAACAAACGGTGACTCTGAAGAAATGGATGGGAACAGCTCGATATGTGTTTAATGAAACTATCGCATACCTGAACAAACCAGATACTAAAGCTGATTGGAAAGCAATCAAAACAGGAATTATTCAATCTTTACCTGAATGGTCGAAAGAAACACCTTATCAGATCAAGTCAATTGCGATTAAAGACGCTTGCGATGCTGTGAAAACTGCTAAGAAAAAATACCAGCAGACAAAACAGATTCAACTCGTCAAATTTCGCTCGAAAAAACAGAGACGGGATAGCATCTATATTCCGAAAGGTTCTGTGAAATCGTCTGGGGTGTACATCACTTATTTAGGTCAGTCTTTACAACCGGCTGAAGTCTTTCCAGACATAGACTTTGATTGTAAGTTAGTGCATCAGAACGGGAAGTTTTACATTATAATTCCTGTAGTCTTTGAGTCAAAGAAATCTGAAAACCAAAGATTAGGCTTAGTTGCTCTAGACCCTGGTGTAAGAACATTTCAAACATTCTTCAGTCTTCATACTAAGGGTGATTTTGGAAACTTAGACATTGGTAGAATCTACAGACTATGCGCTTATCTAGATAATTTGTACAGTCGTATCTCTAAAGCTCAAGGCAAACAAAAGTATAGAATGCTTAAAGCTTCTAGAAGAATGAGAGAACGCATATTTTATCTTGTAGATGAAGCACATAAGCAAGTTGCTCATTATATCTGTTCTCAATTTGATGTGATTCTCTTACCTAGCTTTGAAACATCACAAATGGTAGTGAAAAAGTCTAGAAAAATCAGATCAAAGACAGCAAGAGCAATGCTCAGTTGGTCACATTATAGATTCAAGGAATATCTAAAGTTCAAAGCACAAGAATGGAAGACACAGGTGATTGAGGTGTCAGAAGCTTACACATCGAAAACCTGTACAAAGTGTGGACATATTCACACCAAATTGGGTGGAAACAAAAAATTCAAATGTCCGAGCTGTGGTCACACACTGCCAAGAGATTTGAATGGGAGCCTTGGGATATATCTTAAGGCATTGGTAGAACGTCCTGAACTCCTGCAATGGAGGGAGCATTTGTTAGCAATGGGTAACCAAAGTTAACTTAAAACGTTCGGTAAGTTTAAACTCAATGATTCCAGTACCTGGTCACAAGCAACCCAAACAATTAGACCTCTTGCAAAAGTCAGAGATAATAAAGTGGGAGAGTTTTTACAGGCGATTGCGCGGAGCGCAGACGCCAAGGGCGTATCGCCACAGAATTGTAATAAATATTTCTTATGTTTGTTGCAGCGA